>Ga0265292_1000562_pt1 | contig 48971 bp, 45 predicted proteins | sample Munlanlewell296A_FD_189080 | JGI IMG/M metagenome (GOLD analysis project Ga0265292, IMG submission 189080) | Leachate microbial communities from a municipal landfill in Southern Ontario, Canada - Leachate well 296A | ecosystem: Engineered > Solid waste > Landfill > Unclassified | place: Canada... | reverse complement strand
TGAGAAACTTCGTTTCGCTGTCCCATTTACGATACCCCATACTTTTTTGCCTCCATTTTCCAGAGGCTTTATTCTACCAATTTCTGCTATAATCTTATATGGGAGCAGTATAGCACTTTCCAAGTCGAAGAAAGTCCTAATTTTTGGAAGGAATTCAACTGTTCTATAATAAACCTACATGATGTTAATTTGGATATGCGAAAAACTATACCATTACTAATAGCAAAAAAACTATATAACGAACATAAAAAGGAAAACAACAAAAAAACATTGAATATTATTATTGATGAAGCCCATAATATTTTATCCAAAACGTCTTTTAGAGAGACTGAAGACTGGAAAGATTATCGATTAGAAACTTTTGAAGAGATTATCAAAGAAGGACGAAAATTCGGTGTTTTTGTTACTATTGCAAGTCAAAGACCTAATGACATATCCGACACTATAATTTCTCAAGCACATAATTACTTTATTCATCAACTCATCAATGAAAGAGACCTTTTAACAATTGGGAACGCTGTTTCCTATATAGACAAAATAACTGAAGAGTCTATACCCACTTTATCAGTCGGAACGTGTATTTTTAGCGGCATCGCAACTCCTATGCCATTAAAACTTAAAATAAACGAACTACCGGACAATAAAAAACCTGACAGTCACACCTTGAAGTTTGCAACTATATTATCCGATAACTCAGATGACAATAATGAAGAAGAAGTAGTAGAAGGTGATCTATAGAAATAAAACCAAGATTTGCTTTTCAAGGATATGATATAATAAATTTTATGATATGGTTTAAGGTAGGTTTACTATGTACGACAATGTAATTGCTCAAAATATCGCCAAACAATATAAACGTAATCCGTTTACGGATTTTGCTCGCATAAATACAAACACAAATATTGAAGATCTAAATCTTAACTGGCGAGAACGCGATTTGCCTGAAATGCAAAGAACAAAACATGTTCACAGGCTTCATCCATATATGGGTAAGTTTATCCCTCAGCTTGCTGAAGTATTTTTAAGGAAATACAACCCAAAGGTAGTCTATGATCCTTTTTGCGGGTCTGGTACGACCCTAGTTGAAGCAAATGCTTTAGGTATTGCTTCAATCGGTACCGATATCTCTATCTTTAACACATTACTTTCTAAGGTGAAAACCTCGGAATATAACATCTTTCTTCTTGAAAAAGAAGTTAAGGATATTTTAAATAAATTAAGCATATACATGAGTAATAACTTAACAAACAATAGTGGGCATAACATAACACAAAACCAGTATATTAAAACATGGTTTGCACCAAACACACAAAAAGAGCTTTTGTTTTATCTAAGCCTGATTAAGAATTATACCTATAAGGATTTATTCAAAATTATCCTTTCCCGTTCCGCACGTTCTGCTAGGATGGTTACTCATTTTGATTTAGATTTTCCAAAAATGCCTCAAGTACAACCTTATTTCTGTTATAAACACAACAGAACCTGTAAACCAGTTACAAGTGCATATAAATTTTTGTCTCACTATACTTTAGATACCCTTGAAAGAATAAAAGAATTTTCTGTTATTCGTACAAAAGCAAACGTTACTGTTAATCATGCAGATTCTAGGAAAGTAGATTTGCCAAAAGGAATCGACATGGTTTTCACTTCGCCCCCATATATTGGTTTAATAGACTATCACGAACAACATAAATATGCTTATGAACTTCTAGGGCTACAGAATAATGAGATTAAAGAAATAGGCGCAGCGAAGAACGGACAATCAGAAAAAGCAAAACATGAATATATAAAAGGTATTAATGATGTTCTTTTACATACAAGAAATTATATGACGCAAAACGGGCTTGTATTAATAGTTGTGCACGACAAATTTGGTTTATATAAACCTGATGTGGTTGGGTTTAAAGAAATTAAAGTGATTAACCGTCACGTAAACAGAAGAACAGGCAGAAGAAGCACTCCTTTTTATGAAAGCATTTTAATCTGGCAAAAAATATGACTAAAGAACAAGAAATGAAAATAGCAATTCAATCTGTCGTGAAAAGCATGATGGACAGGGTAATGAATAATGTTTTAGTAAACGACCCGTTTGTAAAAGAAGATCATAAATCAAAAAAACCATTATATGCAGCTCTTGTTCCGGATGAAATATTTAAGGGTTCTCATTTTGAAAGAAGGTTTGTGACTCCTTTTGGTGATGTGTGGGAAAAACTAGCTATTGTTGCTGCTAATAAAGGTCTTGGCTATGGAGACAGAGATCATAAGATTATTGGAAAAGTAAATTCTGAAAGACTACGTAGAATACAGGAAGTTTTGAATAATCTAGAACATTCTGAAAAAGGAAAAAAACGTATAAAACCGGATTGGGAACAAGAATTAAAATATATTTTAGAAGGGAAATCATCTAAAATTATTCCAGTCACCGTTATTTGTGATGTTTATGCTGAGGATAGACAGAATTGTAAAAAATATGCTTTTGAATTAAAAGCCCCCTTGCCAAATAGTGACCAAACAAAAGTAAGTAAGGAAAAGATACTCAAACTTTACAGTATGGAACCATGTCAGATTGATGATGCCTACTATGCTTTACCATATAACCCTTACGGAAAACGAGAAAATTATTCATGGAGTTTTCCTGCCAGATGGTTTAATATGAAAACAGACAAGGTTGTTTTAATAGGAACTGAATTTTGGGAAAAAATTGGTGGGCTTGGAACGTATAAAGCATTTATTGATGCAATTAATGAAATCGGTAAAGATTATAAGGACAGTATATATAGGGAATACTTAGGTATTAATCCTCCTGATAATCTTGAAGAAAATAAATTATAACCCACATTCACACCCAACCCCCTTGCAATACTTAGCGCGACCCCGATATCCGGATTCTCTTTCCCTTCTTCCACTCTAAGCACACATTTCTGCGGCCAGCTCGCGGACACGGCCACCCACCACTACATCCCTAATATCCGGGCTTATTTTATCATACTACAACGCCCCACATTGTTGCCTTGACAACAACCGCAGTGCTTGTTAGTATTGTTTTAGTAGATTCAAAATACTTCATTGAATCGTTGTACCTAAGGAATCTGCAAGTAATGTTGTATGTAAAAAAATGAGTAGGGATTTTTTATTTGAACGTTTTAAGGGATTTTGGTGTCTTGAATATGATTATTAAAACATTAACAAAGAAGGAGAAAAAGTTGATGAGAAAGTTAGTTGGTATGAACGTTTTATTTATTCTGTTTCTTTTGGTGAGTTTGGCTAAAAGTGATGTGATAGACCTTGAACAAGGAGTGTTAAAAAAACAAATAGAAGGACCTATAATACGTAAAGAAACTGTCGAAATGGTTTTTTTTGACAAAGAAAGTAAAGAAATTGGTCGTAGAATGGTCACAGACCATGAAAAAAATGATTATGTATACGCTAAAGAACAAAAATTATTGAAAGATCAATTAGGACTTAATTCATATGAAGAAGCAGAAAAAAAAGGTCTACTGAAGAAATTTGAAGAACTTGAAAATAAATCTAAAAACTGGGTATGTAACGATATTAATCCAAATCTATTAAGATTTTATGATAAACAAGGGAAATTGTTAAAAGAAATAGTTTTATCAGCCACAGACGGATGGAAACCATCAGAAACTATAATTACTCAAAACTGGAATAAAACGCATTTATGTAAGAGAAATGTCTATAGAAATGCGCTGGTGTCTAATACTGGACAATTAGCACTAGTGGATGAAAAAGTTTATGAAAAGTGGGAACCGCAAACAAAAGAAGAAGAAGATAAAGTTAAAAAACAGAAGGAAAACAAATCTTATGACCCATTAATAACATTATTTGAAGAAAAACTTGTTTTATATGATGCTACAGGAAAAGTTTTGTGGACAAAAACAGTAGAAAGATTTGAGAATCCAAGTGATTTTATAGACGGTGATTGGGGAATTTTGTCATTAGAATATTCAGGTAGCGGTAAAATAATATGTTTTCAATTGAATGGTAAAAATGGGCTTAAAATATATGACCAAGAAGGAAAAGAAATTGAGTTATCAAGAGAAGTGGAAGTTTATAATATGAATTGGTATCCAAATTATATTCTGGTCAATATAAAAGAGGGGGCATTATTTATTAGTGGTGACACAAAAAATGTACATATATTGGAAGATGCACGTTTGTATGTCAAGGATATACTTGATAATGATAAAGCTAAAATATCCCAGGATGATAAAAGAACTTTTAAAATTATTGATATTAAACAATTGCCGGAGATAAACAAATGAAAAATAAATATCGATTTATTTTGTGTTGCTTATTCTTGTGGTATCCATCAATAATATTTTCTATTGAACCCATTATATCAACTCCATGGTCTTGGCCAATAACATCAGATTATGGTCCCCGCAATGTTAGCACAGGTACATGGTTTCATAGAGGGATTGATTACGGAGGGTCGTATGGAAGTTCCATTACCCCGGTAGAAGGTGGAACAGCTCAAGCCATTGATTATGATAAAGGATGGTATATTAGAATCCATGGAAGCTTAGGGGATTTTACGTATCTTCATGTATTCACAGGAACAGGTACTTTACCGGTAACGTCAGGGAATTGGGAATTACGAAATGCAACGTTAGTAGATCCAAGTAACCCAAATAATGTAAAGCAATCTAAAGCTATAATTTTGTGGTCAGGACAAATGGCCACATAAATATTATGTGCTGGTGCTCTAAATAGTAATTATTGGGTACGTAAGAAATGTTAAGAGAGATTGGAGTAATTTAAACCAATTGAAAGCGAGAAATTAGTGAAGTCAGGTAGAAGCAGACAAACAATCAAAAAGAGTTTAACAATAAAGAGTTGTTCGTGTTCGATTTATATGTGTAACCTCGGTGATATTTTAATTTTATCTCGAGGTTTTTTATTTGTTGAGAATTTTAAGGGAAGGTGAAAAAGATGAAGAATTATATTATAGGTTTGCTGACAGTATGTTTTTTTGTTATTGGAAATTGTAATGTGTTTGCAGAAGAAAATCAGAAATCAGGAAAACAATTTATTATTGAACAGCAAAAACGAAAAGAAGAAATAAAGAAAAACCTTCCTAAATTATTAGAAAAATTAAAAACAGCAAAAGGAGAAAGAAGATGGCGTCTAATTTATGATATTGGCGTTTCAGAAGATAAGAAAATTATTGAGCCATTAATAAAAATAGTCCAAGACGAAAATGAAACAGGGGATGTGAAAGAAGCTGCTCTTAAGTCATTGATAAGAATAAAAGATACTGATATGGCTTTACCATTTATCAAAGAATACGTAAAAAATGGAAAATATAAAATACTAGCTGCCATGTTGTTGCTTAAAAATGGGTATGGTTCAAAAGAAATAATCACATTACTAGAGAAATATGCCCGAGAAGGTCATCTTGAAATTTTATATGAAGATAAAATTGATACGTCTGTGATTCCGCATAGAGGTTATAGAGAATATTATAAAGAGTTTAATACTAAACAAATATTAACGGAATTGTTACATCATAAAGATGAAGTAGTTTGTGCTAAAGCGACGTATTGTCTTTTTGAGTTAGGAGATAAAGAATTTATATTATCTAGGATAGATGAAATGCTTAAGTCTGAAAATTATTATGTGAAAAATATTGCAAAAGGAATTTTGAGAGAAATTGGAGATAAAAAGAGCAAAAAGAGATTACAAGAATTAGAATATCAGGAAATGCAAGAAGAACTTAAGAAAGCAGAAGAAACAAATATAGAGAGAAAAAAAGAATGAAAATAAACAAAAAATTTAAAAAACTCTTCAACACTGATCCCGCGTATTTTCCGTTCCGCTCGAACCCGGGCGCCTACCAACCCATAAAACGCCTGGCTGGACAACCTACTCGATTTTTTCCAACAACTTTCACCTCTGCACACATTCTACCCCGCCACGCTTCTATTGACAACCCCCCGGGTTTTTATATACTCTTTTAACCAGTTAACTAGCAAAGGGGAACAAGTATGCCTAAAAAAAGTGTAACAAAAATATTAACAGAACCAAAACCCAAGATTGTTGTTGAATCAAAAGGGATGATATCGCTGCATAACGAAGGCACATACATTATTTACGACAAAACACACAATATCATCGTTTCTGACGACAACGGTAAAACAGCTTTTGATAAAGCATTGGAGAAAGGTTATACCCGGGAAAACATCTCGATCGCGTACAACAACAAAAACAAGTCCCTATGCCTTTGGTAGAGTACGACCGTAACCACTCCATTCTTTTTAGGTACCCGCACGGCGCTCAGCCGGTAATAAAAATTAAAGTTACGAACCCGGCAAACAACATCGTTACGATTATAGAAAACGCGGTAGTAGATTCCGGTGCAGACCGTTCAACAGCACCGGCTTTTATCGGTGCGATACAACTGCAACACAACCTGCATCGTATAAAACACGGTACCAACATCAAAACTCCTATCGGAATAGGCGGTAGCAAGAACCCTATGCGGGGATACATGCATTCCGGGATAATACAGATATACTCGGGAACCACGCTAATCAGTTTTCTACAACCTCTAGCGCTAGATATATGTTTTATTGAAGACTCAACCGGCAACTCGCCTGACTGCCCGTTTGTGCTTGGCAGAGAAGATTTTTTTACATATTTCCATATTTCGTTTTACAACGTTGCACGGTATAGTTGTATGCGGTTAACACCAAGAACAGATATTGTTCTCTAGTTATTAAACTACTTTAACCCACACCTCCCTGACCGTCCTATTCCTCATCCGTTGAACCTTCTGTAGTGCATCAACGCAGATACTCCTTATTCTCCGTGGTGACACTTTATATGTTGAACTAACCTCTTTATACGTCCTGAACTTCCCGGTACCAACCCCGAACGTATCGAACAACACACACTTATTCCTTGAGGATATTGACTCCATAGCCATAACTTTCTTCCGGCAGTTCACCAAGACCTTTCTAACTTTATGTTTATCCAAAACATTCATTTATTACCCACCCTACGATTTGTCAATCTATTCGAAAATAACTCCAAGACAAATTATGTTATAAACACATACCATATATATTAATAAATATTTAATTTATTAAATGAAGCGGGGTATTAGAAATGTTGGTATAAAGCATTACAACAGGTTTGGTAATAGGAACAGTATGTTTATACATAATTTAGTTTCTTAGTTAAGTTTATAAATAAATATCTGTGTCCACCCTGTACCCCCGTATCTTTGATGTGCTGTATTAGAATTGTATACCACAATTTTATCATTAACCGAGAAATTACCTGTATACGAAAAATTGTGTGTACAGAAAGCCGAAGTACTTCTAGCCTCATATCCCATAAGAATACCCTGAAGGTCTGTAGTTGAAGGATAAACTTTCTTTAAAAATATTCTTTGTTCAGTAGTATCAATATCGCCTACCGTAATATGTGCAACTATCATATAATATCCTGCTGTTTTTATGGTGATTGAACCTCCGCTTAATGAATAATATGTCCCGGCGCTATCTGTATTAAATATTTCACGGCTAAAAGCCCACGGCCCTGCTCCGTTCAAATCAACATTATTGCAGTCCCAACCCGCGGCAATTGTTTTTGCGAGTACATATCCGGCCCATGTATTTGTACTTGTGAGATTAACCGCAAGTTTGTACGGATCCCCGCTTGTCCCGGCACCGCTGCGGGTAAGAGTTGTATCCGCCTTATCTGTTACCTCATTCCCGATAACGCCATCGGTTTCAGAATATGAAGTTATATAGTTTGGTGTCCACCATGTAGCGTTCCCGGCAGTATCGGACTGCAATAATTTACTTGCCCCAGCACCGGTTGTCATCTGGAACGTAGACGTTATTACGCCATACCCGGCTTTAATATTTCCCTGTGACACTTCCAGTTTTTGGCTTGGGTTCGTTGTTCCAATCCCGACGCTCCCCTCTGTGGTTACGGAAAAATTAGCAGTTCCCACCCTTAACCCGGCATTAGTTCCCTGTATTGTCACTGACCCGCCATAAACTTCAAGTACTGACGATGGTGCAGTAGTGCCAATCCCAACTTTACCGGTTGCGTAGTTATTGTTATATATATCACCATCTACTGCTGTCCACAAACTTTCCTGTGTCAGTAATACGCCGTCGTCATAATATTCAGTTGCGTTTATTGTTCCCGCAACACTAAGCCTATAACTTCCCGGGTTCGTTGTTCCTATCCCGACTTTATCAGCAACTGTGAACGTGCCGGTTGCGTTATTAGCGTTATACGCAGTATAAGCGTATGCGGTACTGGAAGCGTAGAACGAGTATGGCACGGTACTGAGCTTTTCACGAGGGGAAAGGGTTGTACCCCCTATGCTAATTTCCAGCCAGACCGAATTATTCCGCCAGTCAATATCCTCATCTATCTCCAGTGTTGTCCTGAACAACCCTTTCACAACCTCTAAACTCTTAGTATCCGTCCATACCGGGCTTCCGCCGGTTTCTGTGGTGTATAACGATAAAACAAACGAACGAGTTCCGGTAACCGCTGTCCCGCTCTCACGATACCGTCCCTGGTAATTTATGCTGTAGGGAACCCCGGAGTGTACAATTGAAGAAGTAAATAAAACTAATATTAACGATAATAATACACGTCTTTTACTCATACGGGCTCTCGCAGGTGATAACTATGGGGATAACCTGATTATCAGTGCTTATCGTAGCGATAGGGGTTCGTAGTTTAACCCACAGGTTCCTGTCGGTATCAAGCGGGACCCATGTACCGGTCTGTTGTTCCTCAGGGCCCGCGTCGTCTACCGTATACGCAACAGCGGAACAGCGCACCTGGTTTGTGGTTAACAAATCATCCAGTGCAAAACTTGTGTTTATCGGCTTTTCAGCATGGAATACCGCGTTTACCGCGCACTGGTTTGAATACGGCGTTTCTGCTATTTTCCATACGGTAGACTCGGAACTAACGTTCAGAATATAATCTTCCTCAACATTGCCAATGTTCCGTACTACAAGCGCGGCGGTAGAAATATATGTTTGGCCGGTACAGCAATCGCCAAAATTGAAGCATACATGCTCATCATCTACTTCCACACCGATAAACGGCGCGGTTGCATACGCCGTTGCGCCGTTTGAAATATCCGATATATTCGCCTCGTCATCCATTGTCCACAGGCGGTAATAATAGGTAACATCTTCCTCAAGCATATATGCGGGGAAAGATACCTGTGACGACGTGGTTTTCGCGATAAAGTACGCGGTTGTACCCATAACCACGGGCCCGGTGGCAATACTTATGGCTGCATTAATTTTATCCCACGCGGATACGGGTATAACATACGAACTCACTTGTATAAAATAAGTGGACCCTGCTGCGAGATTCGAAGACCCCAGCACAGCTCCCGGGCAAGACCAACAAAGATCCACCCAATACGCGTGTTTTGAAGGAACGGCGCACAAATTCGTTACCGCAGAAGGGGGGAATACCGGGCTAAAATACCCGGCATCTACTTCTTTTCCAGTACCCGTATAATTCCCGATACCGGCAAGTTCACCGCAGCACGATTGCAATGTACTCGCCCAGTGATCCCATCCACCCGCAGGTGTGCCTCCGCAGGTATCGAATACGTCAAGCACAACTTCTTTTTCTCCGTTGTTGTAACTCATCACCGGGATAGAACAGAAAGAATGTTCTGGATATCCATAAACAACCATACCAACAACCAACCCAACAACAATTTTTGTAATAATCTTCACGTAAACCATCCTCCTGAACAATAACAATTACCTCTTCTTGCCCAATATGTTTTTTGAACACATCTAATGATATTTTAATTGCAGTAATTAAGTCTTGGGATATATTTTGAAAAGCATGACAAATCCTATATCCTTGTTTTTGCCATATGTATGTACAACCGCACAAAAACTATTTATGCTGGTTTGTCAATATTATCCATAAATTACCCAAGCAGTATATTTGCCATACAAGTATAATAGAACTGTATTACTTAATATTGTTAGTACAGTGCAAGAGAGGTATATAATGAACAACAATGCCAGGGCTGTTAATTACCGCGAGAACAGTTTCCCAATAATAATTGCTTATTCTCCTCCTACAAAAGTAAAGTGTTACTACCCGCATTTGCACCTTCACAATATAGAAATCCATTACTTCGTCCGTAAGAACGGCAGCATTTTTATTAAAGACCGGACGTACGCCACCAGTCCCAATACGGTTTTCGTTATTCATATCAAAGACATACATAAATACATCTTTGACAAGCATCCCAACTGCGATAAGTATACAGTATTGTTCAACTACGATTATTTCGCATCCAAAATGACAGGGAAATCACTGGAAGTACTCAATTCATTTAAGTATTGCCATAACATAAACGGGATACATCAGGTACGTTTATCCGCGAAAGAAGCAAGTGAAATTGAACTTGCGTTCAGTATTATGTTAAGGGAATACAATAACCAGCGCACAAATTATAAAGAATGCGTAGCCAGCCTGTTGTCTCACCTTCTGATACTCATACAACGCGGCGCGGAGAAAGCCCCCAGCCCGTTACACGAACTCGTTGAAGACCCGGCAATACTGAAAGTTATTACGTACATAGACGAACATTTTAAGGAAAAAATATACCTTCCCGATCTTGCTAACATTGCATACCTATCCCCATGCCATCTCTCAAGCACGTTTAAACAAAAAACGGGGTTCCGGATAAAAGAGTATGTGCTTATAAAAAAGATTACGGAAGCTAAGAACATTCTAGAACACGTTCCCTGCATAAAAATGCACGAGATAGCGTATAAATCCGGGTTTAACGACCTCAGCCATTTCAACCACACGTTCAAAAGGTTTACCGGATACACCCCAAAACAATACTGTAAATTTTGTCAATCTTTTCGATAAATCCGCCAAGACATTTAACCATCCTTAGAAGTAATATAAACACATATAGTAAATACTGCCCAACGCTATATAAGAATTAACTTAAACACAGTAACGGCCGGGCAGCGTAGAATAGACAGGACAATATTTTTTGAGATACGCACATATATTACTTATATTAATTTTTATATTCACTACCTCTGACCTCTCCGCAGAATGGTATACCCAAACCGTACAATCCACAGGCGACGCTGGACAACACTGTTCTATTGCACTGGACTCAACCAACAAACCGCACATCGCGTACTACGACGCAACAAACACAAAACTTATGTACGCCAGCTGGACAGGAAGTAGTTGGAGCATAGAAACCGTTGACTCAAGCCCCGGTGACGATACCGGCAAGTACTGTAGCCTGGCGATTGACACTGCCGGCACTGCGCATATCGCGTACTTCAAACACGTTCCGGTAGGCGAGACCACTAACTTCATTAAATACGCAACCCGTATATCTTCGGGTAACTGGTCATACCAAACCGTTGACTCCGGGAGTTACTCCGGGGAAGACTTTAAATACCTCACCCTATCCCTTGACCCCAACACCGACACACCCTATATCTCATACCATACCACACAAAACCTAGACTTATTTTGTGCAACCTGGACGGGCAGCACATGGAACACAGAACCCGTGGATTCCGTGGGGAACGTAGGGAAATACAACTCAACCTCCGTTGGATTAGACGGTACCCCTCATATTTCTTACCGTGATGAAACAAACACAAAACTTAAACACGCAAAGTATAACGGTAGTTCGTGGGTAACGGAAACCGTTGATTCCACCGAAAACACAGGGTACTGGACTTCAATCAAGGTTAATGCGGACAACCACCCGCGGATCGCGTACATTAGCCCAGCGGCCTGGCACCTGAAATACGCGGAGTACAACGGTACAACCTGGACGATAACACCCGCTGACCCTGCAACACTAGGCAGCCTGACCAGCCAAACTTCACTATCTCTTGACTCTAACTCCATCCCTCACGTATCTTACTACAACGGTACGAGTTATGATTTAATGTATACGAGTTATACCGGCACATCGTGGTCCCGCAAAATAGTTGACGCAACAACTAATGACTGCGGAACTTATAACTCATTAGCGATTGACACCTGCAACCGTGCGCATATCGCCTATTATGACACTTCAAATAAAGACCTTAAGTATATGTACTACAACACCCCTCCGCAGCTTAGCTGGAACAATTATGGCGGCACAAGTTACGGCGTACTCCCTGAAATCTGTACATCAACCGCAACCTATACATTCAAGGTAACATACACCGATACTGACAATAACCCGCCGGTAAACGATAAACTACAGGTCCGCATAAAAAAAGGCGCGTCTACGTATTTACTGTTAAACATGACCAGCGAATCTGCGGAATGGGCTACCGGCGAACTATTCACCGCCTCAACACTGTTAGAACCTTGCAGTTATTACACATACACATTTGAAGCCTACGATATGTGGAATACCTCAGCCACACAGTTTTTGTCGCGGCCCGGCCCGGATGTGGGCTGGCAAATCTCGGGCTACATATTTTATCCTAACGGCACAACACCGTTCCCGTACGCAACGGTAAACGCCTATACCGGCGCATCAACCCGCACAGTTGTAGCAGACAATAACGGGTACTACCTTATAAACGTATCTCATTTTCTTGACTGGACTTTGGTTACAAGTTCAGCACCGGGAGTGGGTAACGTGCAATTCTCACCACCTTACCTAACATATTCTTATATTAATGGTAATGGCACGAGTAATTTCCAGAGGGTACCCGGCAACTGCGCGCTCTCATGGACAGGCAATTCCGGGTATATAACCGACGGAGTTGATCCGGAAACAGGGCTAAGCACCACAACTTTTTGTTTTAAGGTAAAATACTTGGATAACGAAAACGATGCGCCTAAGCCCGGCTATCCCAAGGTACGGATTAAGAAAGGGCAAACCGACTACCTTTTACTATCTATGCCTTCAACAATGTACTCCTACACCGACGGGATTATCTGTACGACCAGCACACTACTCCCGCCCTGCAGTTATTACGGTTACACGTTCGAGTCTTATGATGTGTGGAACAGTTCAGCACACCAGTTCTTGTCTTCACCCGGCCCGGATGTAAAAGCAATCATCAGCGGGGAAGTAAAATATCCCGACGGGAATCCAATGCCTGGCGTAACTCTAAGGCTAACCTATGGGCTGGAATCACAAACACGTGTGACAGATAGTTTTGGATGTTATCTTTTCTCATCTCTCGATACTGATAAGAACTATACCGTAGTTCCTTCTAGTTATTCCTATTACTCTTATAATCCTTGGATTAGATCATACTACTCACCCTTAACCTCGGACGCTACTGGACAAGATTTTTATAGGGTAAACACTTCCTCATTAACCTGGACTGGGGAGATTGACTATAGTTCCGACGGGCTGGACCCCGAACTATGCCTAACCTCGGAAGAAACTCTTAACTACCGCATAAAATATATTGACGCAGATAACGACCCGCCGTTGGAAGGATATCCTAAGTTGATTGTACTAAAAGGTACTGTCACTGTTATTAACACACAGATGCAGCAAACCGACCTGACGGACACATACTATATTGACGGCAAAACGTTTTATTACAGTACCGCTCTACCCTCCGGACGCGACTATTCGTACTACTTCGTAGCGCATGACTCTTTTAGCTTACAGTCAAACACACAAGTTATATCCGGCCCCGTGGTATCAACCTCCGCCCCGCAGTTGGTATGGACCGGGGAAACAGGGTATGTGGAAGACGGCATATCCCCGGAAGTAGGCGCAATGGGTACCACTTTTTATTTTCGCATAAAATACGTTGATACCGACAACGACCCTCCGAAACTCAACTATCCTAAGTTACATATATACAATAACCAAACAGAAATCTCGGGCAGCCCTTACACACTATTATCTACCGGCAGTACTGACTATCTATCGGGTGTTATATTTTATAGGAACATACCAAACTTACCGCCCTCGCTTGACTACTCCTACAGTTTCGACACTATGGACGAGTTTAATAAGTCAACAGAGACGGTTGTCCTATCATCCCCGAAAGTCAACACCCCGCCGGTATTAGCGTGGACCGGTGAAACAAACTACGTTACTGACGGCATTAACCCGGGAACAGGTTTACCGGGAACAACATACTATTTCCGTATCAAATATGTTGACCTTGACAACCAAACCCCCGCCGCGGGATACCCGAAACTGCATATCTACAAATCCGGGACGGAGATAGACGACAGCCCGGTTACTATGGGGTACGTTTCGGGGATATACCAAACCGGCACGGTATACTCCGCCGGCGTTGTGCTAACCGACCTGGGAACTGACTACACATACAAATTCACGGCATACGACGTTTTTTATACTACCGCCACAGGATCACCGGTAAGCCTGTCATCCGGCCCTGTGGTGTCAAACAACCCGCCGAGGTTATGCATTACCGGGGAACAATACTACGTTACCTCCGGTGTATACCCTGCACTTGGCGATTTAGATACAACTTTTTCCTTCAGGATTAAGTACATTGACCCGGACAACCAGGAACCCTTTGAAGGATATCCGAAACTATATATCGTTAACGATTCAACCACGGTGATAGTTGCCAGTATGACTTATATTTCCGGAGTACACAGTACGGGATCGCTGTATGGTATTGCTTTGCACATAACTGACTACGGGGATTATGGCTACTACTTTGAAGCACAGGATCCTCTTGGCGTTAGTACCCGCACTGTTACCTTCGGAGACTTATTTGTGCGCAGCGTCCCCAAGGTAGAACTTATAACATACCTCACGGAAGCAACCCCAAACGAGCCCGTCAACATCCAAGCGAAATACACAGATTTGGATAACAACCCGCCCGCTACGGGATATCCTAAACTTACCGTGTTCATCGGAGACAAACAAATACTCATAGCGTCAATGACTTATGTCTCGGGAGACAATAATACCGGCGCTATATACAGCTACACCGCATCGTTCTCAACGGTAAGCAAGTCGTACTCGTACTACTGCGAAACCCGGGACTCTTACGGCTATGGCGGGACAGTTAAATCCTCAACCCACGTATTCACAGTTTCTTCGCTCCCGACTTTACCGTTGGACCTCACAATATTTGACAACAACGCAAACACCACAGTCTCATCAAAAGTAAACCTTGTATGGAACAGCACAGACCCCGATCCAAACAGTAGAATCATTTATTATTTATACCTTGGTACTGATGCTTCTGTCCTTAAACTGGTATATACCGGCACAAAACCGGCACACACGCTATACTCGCTTGACCCGGGCAAAACTTATTACTGGTACGTAATCGCTGAAGACGATACCGGCAGGAGAAAACAAAGTTCGGTATACAATTTTAATACGGTAAACATGGATGACGATAAAGTATTTAACTACCCCAACCCGTTCAACCCGGCAAACGGGAGTACGAATATAGTATTTAACTCAACCATAGACGGTAACGCAGACATAAAAATATTTACTGAATTCGGCACATTATTGTTTCAGGACAGTTATTCCGCGCGGAGAGGGTCGAATGTATACCCGTACTCCGGCAGGGACTCCAGCGGTAACATTCTTAACACAGGATCATATATCGTTTTTATAAGAATAGGCAGCACTTACAAAAAAACTGTGATATTGGTACTCCGCGCATGATCTACGGGGTAGTACTTAAATTCGGGATAAATATACTGGTAATTGGTGGAAATAATACTTAAGTTTGGCGCCAATAGTACTTAAGTTTGGCGCAAGTAATACTTAAGTCTGGAGCAAGAAATACTTAAGTTTGGAGCAAATTTATTATGAACACATATTTAATATTTTGTTTATTTATCAATAGTTTAGTGTGTTTGGCAAACAAGTTGCCGTTCTTCTTTACTTCTTATACTTCAACACACTACAGGTTTTGTGTGTATTTTTTGTTATATCGGAAATGCGAGGCTTAACTTATGGCTTATGACCCAAAAGACAAATCCAGAGAACTCGTAAAACAAGTAATTAATAGGGAAGTGGCATTACCCATAAAGACAGAGGTAAACTTTATGCAGTACCCGCTGGGTAATGTTTATGGAAGAAGCAAAAACTTAACTGTTACGTATAAACGCAGTATCAGGGATAACGGGATAGAGAAAAAAATTATTTGGAAAGCAATGGGTACCGGAGAGTACGGCCTCCCGGGCCCCGGTGCTATAGAGACAGACTTAGCGATAACCAAACTCATAAACGACCGTGGCTGGCCTGTTGTGCGTTACCTGCAAACCTCTCTTTACGAAATTGCGAAAACTAAGAATATAAACCCCAACGGTGATAATATCCGTTTAATAAAACGCGACCTTCTGGAACTAGCCACTACTTCTTATGAATCACAGTTTACCTATAAACAAGTATGGGAGAAAGATAAAAGGAAAAAGTACCTCAGCGGAGGTGACGCTGTCTTCCATAAATACGACGCAATAATTTTGCGTAAAGAGCCTCTCCCGGGTTCTATCCCGAAATCCGAACTCACCCCGGAAGAACGCAAGACCGGCATTTCTGACCACGTATATATCGTCCTTGGTGAAATATACTTAAACAGCCTTAACAGCTACTACCTAAAAAAAATTGACTACAACTACCTTATGAACCTCCCCGACGTAGTCTTGAAACGTATATACCTTATCCTCAACCTCGCATTCGCAACGGTAATGAACGAAAACGGATATGTATGCTTTCCATATACCGACTTTTGCCAGCGCATACCGATTGAAACCCGGCGGTATATATCGGACGCTAAACGCAAAATACAAAAACACCTTGACGCATTGAAACACGACGGGTACATACAATGCTATGATTGGAACGACAATAACAGCAGCAACCCCGATGACTGGGAACTCATCCTCTACCCGGGCACACGCGCAAATTACGAACTTGACCAGTCAAAAAACCAGGAACAGTTCGACTTCGGCATTTCCGGCACCAATACGCGCGGCGTTGATGAAGTACTAACATACTTTTTTGCCCTCTACGAACTCAAACGCGATACACCAACGGATAAAGAACGTGATCAGGCACTGGAACTCCTCAAACGTACCGGCGATATAGACAAAGTTAAACGCATAATATATTACTCAAAACTGGAAGCCGCAAGGACAGGGTTTAACATAAAATTCTTTGGTGCAGTACTTTCCTACGAGAACGACGCTTTAGCATATATCCGGGAAGAAAATACAAAACATTCATGTGAAGTGAATAACAAAGAAAAAACCGGGAAAGAAGACCAAATAAAACTTGAAGAAGATAAACACTATAGCAAACTACTAGAAATATTCTATCGTTTACCCGAGGATGAACAAAAAAGTATAAGGCAAAAGGCAGTGGTAAACGCAAAACAACGCAACCCGTTATACGCGAAAAGCATTATCGGTATAAATAACGAAATCGTTAATATCATAAAAGGCATGCTAAACTAATGCTAAACCTTAAACCCAGAGTTCTCACGGTAGCAATCATAGTTTTACTGTCAGCCCATGCGTACTGCAGTATTTTCGACAACACAAGCGTTACAGGCAAAAGTATCGGGGGCTGCTATTACCCGGGCGACCTTTCCAGTACACCCCTTAACCCCGCGGGGATATCCTCACTCCTGCGTCCGGAGGTTATAGGCTCATACTACCTCCTGTTTGACAACGCAAGGTTTAACTACCTTGGCTACGCTAACAGCCTCGGGAATATTAAGTACTCAATATCCGCATGCCAGCTTTACCGTGACAACATTGAAGAACGCTCGGCATTAACCAGCATGCCAACCTCCGCGTACTTCAGCCAAGCCGGGTGCTTATTCACACTGGCAGGCATTATACACGGATTCGGTATCGGCACATCAATCAAAACGTCATACTACGACTACAACGGTATCCAGTCAAACCTTTGCTACGGCATGGATATCGGGATATACAAACCCCTGTTCTTTACGGGTAACGCGTTACGTAATATGCTGGCGGTAAACACCGGGATAAGCGCACTGAATATCCTCCCGCCCTCCAGCCTTGGTATATCAGGCGATACCGGTTTTGACGTCTGTACGTACAGGTTAAGTGCCAACGCATCGCTATCCTTGTTCCCGAGGTACAACTTAAAGAAAGAACTCCTTTCTTATGACGAACTAAAACTTTTTGTTGACTGCCTTACCGGCACACAATACTCCTGCGGGCTTGAGTACCGCAAGGACATGCTCTTCGCGCGGATAGGATATAACGCCCAGTATTCCGGTAAGTACAGCCTGGGGTTAGGTTTTATGTTCAGCGATATAACCCTTAACTACTCATTTATCCCCGTGGAAGACACTTACCTCCACGCGCTTGACATGTCCTACCGCTGGGGTACCCCCGAGAAACTGGAGGAACCCTCGGACGAACTCCGCGACTTTCTGGACGTAAAACAAAAAGCCGAACGCCTCTACGGCCGGTACTACCGTCAAGCATCCGATTTTGTTAAGGCCGGAGACTACGACGCTGCAATACAGTACCTCGAGAAAATAATACCTATCTCCCCGGATAAACAAGACGCAAAGAGCATGCTTGAACTCTGCAAAACATCAAAGAACTCAAGGAGGTTACAGGAACTTCATGCGGAATACTCAAACCTTATGGCCACAAAACTTTTTAGTGACGCATTTGAACGCGTGCTCTGCGCGGTTGATATCTCGCCCGGTGATATGGTAACCCTTAACCTGCTTGAGATACGCAAAACAGATATTTCAATCGAACAGCTTAAGATAATGGATATGCTAACCACGCACTTCGCGGATAAGCTTAACCGCAGGATCATTGATTATGTTCACACAAAAAACTATACCGCTGCGGAACTTGAATACAAAAAACTTGAAGCACTTGAACCCTACCAGGAAAACACGGGTACGAAGAAACGCCTGATTGAGGGCGAGAAAAAGAATTATACCAACGAAATGGTACGTACCGCACTGAACTACGTTAAGGACGCTAAGTACCCTGAAGCATACCTGTACCTCAAAGAAGCATACCGTATCTCCGCGGATGACGCGGTTAAGGCGCAGATGATGTCAGTTTACCGTAATATACCCCGCCCGGGCCTGTACGATGATTTGTACCAGAAAAAACTTTACTATATTGCCGCGATATCCTACACCACTGACGATATACAAAAATCAGTAAAAACATACTATGACCTTGTGAACCTAAACTCCGCATACCCGTGTGAAGAACTGGAATCCGTACTGGCAAAGAATAAGTATATACAACGCAAATTACCATAAATACAAAAAGAAAGAAAGAGGAGGACCGTTAAGATGATGAAAAGAAAAGAATTGTTTTTATCCGTGCTCATTGTTTTGTTATTAGCGTCAGCAAGTTTCTGTGCATCCACAGTAACTTTTTCTGACACTTCAGGAGTCGGAGCTTCGTTTACCAAGATTATCACATGGCTATCCACGGTATTAGGCGCAGGGCTTACGATCATAGGGTTGATTATCACGGGGATACGCTTAGCGATGCACGACGAGCAGGCATTGAAGAAAGGCATCTGGGTTATTGTTGGGGGTATAATCATATTCATTGCCCCGCAGATACTGAAATTAATCCAGAGCTTCGGGAATTAAGAACCTTTATGCGTATAGAGTGTTACAGGGCAATTGATAATAAACTACTGTTTTTTGGCGTACAGCTGATGGACGCCGCTGTTATTATTGTGTTGTTCATGATAGTCCACGGTATCATCGTATCGTTTATCGCTGATACTGTATTCTTGATTGGCGCGTTACTAACCGCAAAACGTGTTCGTAACCGTAACGATAATATGGCACGTCAGCTGTACCTTTACTTCTCAATCCCCGCAGTACTCTCATTACCGGGCACACAGGAAGGACTAAAATGATTAACCTCACCCCAACCTCGATTAAACAGTTATACTGGCAAAACTTCAGTAAACCATTACCCTCATACCTCAACCTCTGGGCGATAGAAAATAATACGGTTATCGGTGTGAACTTACAGATGTCTTTGGTATACGAATACACCGGGGTTGACCTTCTGTTGAAAAGCGGGGAGGAGACAAGCTACTTTTTTCAGCAGTTACGCAATGTTTTGCACTCCCTCCCTGAAAATGTTACGTTACAGTTCGTAATCCAGCAGAGGCAGGGCGATAATTCAATGCTAAACTCCTACACCGCTTCTGTGGATACGAAATCCGCATTCTCGCAGTACGTCGTCAGCGGGAAAGTCAAACATTTTAAGGAGTTAAACCCGTACTCGAGGCGCTACCTGCTATACCTTACCGCCTACCCGGAAACTACTGACCTTGCAAAAATGTCGTTGACGATGCAAAACTTTTTTTATAATGACTACACAAAAACCGCGAGGTCTCTCAACAGCAAGCACAGCGCTATCCTTGCGGAACTAGGGAATATCTTATCCTCATCGCTAAACTCCGCAGGGATTAAGCTTAAACAACTGGACAAACACGAAATCCTTAACCTGCTCTACAACCACCTCAACCCCTCGAGGTCCGGTATTCTGGAATACAACCCCTGCGGGGACACTGATGACCACACTATCCGTTCGCAGATCTGCTATAACGCCTGTGAGAACGAGTTTAGCCAGTGCCAGCTTGACGGGTACTACTACCGCGGGGTAAACATGTACATCCGCCCGAAAGACGTGGAGTACACCGATATACTGCAGTTTATGTCAAAACTAAACGGCGAGTACGACTTCTGTGTTGCAGTTGACACCGTCAACCAGGACAATACCATTAAGAACCTGTTATTCAACCGCACATTAGCCGCCGCAATATCTACGTTTAACCCGTTTAAGAGAAACTACGAGGCAGAACTTAAATCCATGCAGTCCGAACAACTGGTGGAATACATTAAGTCCAGCGGCCAAAAACTGTTCAACCTCTCATTCAGCATTACTTTGCGGGACAGGGATATCATTAACCTCACCACCCGCACAAACGCGTGTATAGCCGAGTTCAGGACAATCGGTGAAGCGGAAGGCGTGATTGACGATATGTGCCACCTCTTTTTGTTTTTATCCGCACTCCCCAACCACCGGCATTATAATTCAACAAAACACGTATTCCATACGGACGCCGTTGCGCAGTTCCTACCGGTCTCCCAGCAATGGAGGGGCTGTGATAACCCGAAGATGCTATTTTTGACCCGTGAGTACGAATTACTACCGTTCGACGTATTCGATCCGGGCTTACCGGCGAAACACGGCCTTGTACTTGGCACTACGGGCTCGGGAAAGTCCTTCACCACAAACTTTTTATTGAACAACTTTTATGTGGAATCCGAAAATAACCATATTGTGATAACCGATATCGGAGGAAGTTACCGTAAACTCTGCACCCTGCTGGGCGGCGAATACCTTGAGATCGAACTCTCTGATAAGTACTCGTTTAACCCGTTCCCCCCGAAGAACGTCGCGGTTACCAACTACGACTTTGAACAATTTGAAATTGACGCTGATGTTATAGCGTACCTCAAACTATTGATCCAAAAATTATTAAAGAAAGACACGCTTACCGGTCAGGAATCCTTTGTCTTGGAACGCTCTATAGTCAACACCTACAAATGCTGTGTGGACAACATCCCTATACTCTCGGACCTGCTTTTCCAGCTTGACAACTATACGCCCGTACGGGTTTCAGCGGATGACGGCGCGGCGGCTATTGCCAAACACTTTGTCAGCAACCTCGAAGAATGGTCCTCCGGGGTTAAAGGCAAGATGCTCAACCGCAGGGCAACGCTTGAACCAAAATCCCGGATGGTAGTGTTTGACCTTCAGAAACTTCAGGAACAAAAGGAGTTACAATCCGTCGTCCTGTTTTTGATACAGAACACTATCTGGCAGAAACTCTATGATAAATCCTTACGCAAGATGATAGTGTTTGACGAATGCTGGCAATTATTCAACGACCCGACCTCTGCGCAACTCATAGAAAACCTTTACCGCACAGCCAGGAAGTTTAACGCATCAATCCTGTCAGTCTCCCAAAGCCCGGACGACTTTCTTTCCAGTAAGTCAGCCTCAGCAGTACTTGCGAACTCGTACACAAAATATATATTGAAGTTACAGAAAGGCCACGAACTTTTGATAAAGTTCGGGTTAAACACCCAGGAGGTAAACCTTGTGAAATCACTATCATCAGTCCGGGGTAAATACTCCGAGATTATGGTTAAATCCATGGATAAAACACGGGTATTGAATATCTTAGTCCCGAACTCCGACTACTGGATCTGCACCACCGACCCTGAAGATTATCAGAAAGAACAGGAAGTGCGTTCGCATAACCCGGGCTTACCGGCCCTTGAAATCCTTAAAATCCTGGCAGAACAAAATTATAAGGCTGGCATAATATGAAAATAATTGCAGTATTAACAACATTAATAGTTTTATTATCCGCACAAAGCGGGTACTGTATCGTCCTTGACGTTATCTTAGACGCAGTCTCCTGGGCGGCAAAACAGGTAAACGAGGTTAATGAAGAACTTTTCCGTAAAACAATGATAGCGCAAACCATAGAGTCCGCCGCAACGCTTAAACGCAACTACGACGATAGTGTTAAGTTTTATGACGAAATGCGCAGTTTCAACGAAAACCCTTATGGTTACTTTAACCAGTGGAGCACAGAGTTCGCGAATACGCTTACCGACCCCGTAGCTAAGTACAACAAAGACATTGACTCACGCGTATTCTCGGGCAATAGCTGGTACGCTAACCAAACCGACGGGTGGAAAGCGTATAGGGACAAAACCCTTAGCTTCAGCCAAAACGTAAGCTCAGCCGTAGCCGCACAGATGAACAGTACAGAATTATCAAAGAAGATTAAATCAGCATCCACCAAACTTGAAGCCTATGCGAACTACAATTTGTGGGACCAAAAGAACAGGGAAGAAAAGATTGAAGCAAATGAAACCTATAAATCAGCAACCAGCGCAGGGATCGCGAATAACTACCGTGAGATAGAAAGTATCGGCACAAAACTTAAATCCGGCAAAAAAGAAGACGTTGAAGTAGCGAAGGTACAAATGGAGCTCATGAACGCCAAACTCCTGCAGAACCTTAACTACACACTCCTAAAACTTTTTGAAGGGCAGATAGACCAGGACAAACGCGACCTTTCGTACAAACAATTTTTGTACCAGCAGCAACAGCAGGTATACAGCACCGCGCAAACACTTATCAATACACGCAAACAGTTATACTCAAACACCAGCCGTGAGAACCAAGCGCAGAACATGCTGGGTGAAACCCCCAGGATTGAACATCCTTCAAACATTAAAATAGGAGGGGGGAGATAACTCTATGCAAACCCCCGCGTACATTATTGACGTTTTAAAAGTCCCGGAAGCCGGCACCCCGGTTATCGGCATAACCTGGGGAATATCTGTGATGATATTCTCACTAGTTTTTGTTGTATCATTACTGACGGAACAAGCAAACCTTATCTCCGACGGTAAGTCAAACCTAAAATCCGTCCTTTGGAACTCGGTACTAACCTTTTTTTGCTTACTTGTTTACCGGTACCTGTTCAGAAAAATAATATCGTTCTGTGAACTATCCGCGATGTGTATATTAAGCACCGACAAATGGTTTGAGTTTATGACCGTCGCGGTTAACCTTGCAAAGACAGACTCCGCCCCGGGCTCGTTCCTCTCGATAAACATAACAACATTTGTGATGAACATAGTTTTGTTAGTAAGCATAGCGATTGAAGAAATCTTTAACTTCATACGTTTTATTTTCTTACTGGTTTTATACATCACCGGCCCGATATGCATATCATTTTACCTGTGGAAACCAACTTCGGGCTTCTTCGGTGGATGGTTATTAAGCACGTTCCAGGTATCCTTTTGGATTGTGATACTCCGCATTATGCAGACAGCATACTTATCGTTTAACACCGTAGCCATACTGCAAAGCGGCGACCCGTTACTCACTATTGTATTCTCGATCTGCATGATTGCCATGTTTGTTTTGACACCGGTATTCACCGCGAACCTGCTATCCGGGCAAACAGTCAGTACACTAGGTACCGCGGTTATCGGGCTTACGGGGTTCGCATTCTCAAAATTTGGCGCGTTACGGGTTAAAGACATGGTTACCTCCAACGGTACGAAAGTACCGGTAACACTCCAATCTTATGTCAGTGACAGTTTCAGGAATACAGGCAAAGCAATAGGCTCGGCATTGGGTAATATCGGAAAATCACGCCCGGCAAAACCGCCGGATAAAGGATCAGCAAAACGATGAATACAACCTCGCGAAAATACTATGAAGTATGGGGTGACACCCTTAACATGCTAAACTTCCTGAAAACCATAATCATAATCCTATTATTTATTATCACAGGGCTCGTACTGTTGTTGAGACAAAGCAATAATAAACCGCCTTTAGTAATTACAGTAGACAAACTTGGGCAACCCCAGGCGGTTAAAAACTGGGAATCGCAGGTAAGTATTACCGTCCCCGAACTCTCGAACTTCACCCAAACCTTTATTGACCAGTTCACGGCATACGATTATTACACGTACATGGAAAACTTTAAGAAAGCGTTTAAGTTAATGACACCGGACTGCCAGAAAAAGATGGACACCTACCTTGCTGCGAATACTGTGGTTGACCAGATAACGCAGTCGCAGTACAAAACAAAAGTTGTGCTCTCAAAAATTGATATCGTAAAAGATTCAAAATACGTAGTATCCGTAAAAGTTAAAGGGTACAGGGAAGTAACGTCATACCTTAACCCAAGTTTTAGTAAAGACATAGTGTTTGAAACCGACTTAGTTTACAAAAAAGTTCCGCGTACCCTCGAAACCCCCTGGGGCGTACTTGTTGATTACTATAACGAAACAATCTTTAAAGACAAATAATTGTGAAATACCTAAACTTTATCGTTATATCAGTACTCTTAACCCTATACCTCCTTTTTTTTATTGAACCCACAGGCTTTGTGTACACCCCGATAGGTTCACACACAATCTTTTGTACAGGCACCAGCACATCCACACAGGTAAACCCTCCGGAGTTCAGCATAACCCCGGAGAAAACTCGCTTACCGGAGTTTAACGTATACACCTCGCTCCCCGCCCCGGACAAGTTCATCGCTAACGTTATTACCTCCAGGACAAACGCAGATTTTATACTGGTAACAGAAACAATGTTAGCGCAACAAATGGTACTCCCAAAACAAACTAATCTCCCCCCGGACACCCAAAAAAAAGAGCAAGAGGTTAAACCTTCAGCAAAACCGTTACTAAAAATATTAACCCAAAAACCGGCAAAACCAGTAGAACCACCAAAACCCGCACCCAAAACCGCACTACCGGCACCCCTTACCAGCCAATCTTTAGCACGGTACTTAAAGGATAACGACAAAACATACTTTTATAATGACCTAAAATCCGGCAAGGACATTCTTTTATCCGTTATATCCAAAACCCCGTTTGAAGACAAAACCATAATTAAATTCAGGCTAAGCAACCCCACCCCTACCTACTTCTTTATATCATCAGTCTCACTGGCGGACACTGCCGCCAACCCTATCCCCGCAAACATGTTTGTAGATACGTTTGTCCAACCGGATAGCGACTGTACCGGTTTTGCAGTACTTAAATATACGGGCAACTTGGTATTAACCGTTTATGAATCAGGAGGTAAACAAAGATGTATAAACGTTTCGTTCTCTTTAAAATAGTTTTGTTACTGGCAGTAAGCACAGTCTCCGCAGGGATAGAACCCTGGACTGGCATGACAAACACAGTGCAAACCAAAATGAAATACTTTATGCATACAGGTTATATGTTCGACGCTGTGTTACAAACCGCTATTTTCTCTTATAACATAGAAAGCCCCGTGATTGCCGAGATTGAGTACGACGTTATCTACCTTGACAAAATCATACTCCCGAAACACAGCAAGATTATAGGGTACGCATCTATACTGAAATCTGATGACAGGGTAAACATTTTTTTTCATACCACAGTTTTCCCCAACGGGCAGGAATTAAAGATTAACGCATTAACGCTTAACACCGACGGATCTCTGGGCATCCCCGGGGTGGTGAAGAAGTACCAGGAAATATTACCCGCCAAAATATTGTTAGAGACCGCAGCGAACATTGCAGTCCCGGGTATTGCGAAACCTATTATCAAAGAACTAACTGCGGACTCCGCGAGAGACCTTTCTTACAAACCAACATACTCAGTAACGGTTAAGAAAGGCACGCCGGTAGTAGTGTATATCGTTGATAGGGTTGAGTACTGACATTATGCAGTTAAACACCGTTATCCCATGGCTGATAAACCACTACTCCCGCTTACCCACGGTAGTACATATTACAGTATTCTTAGTTTGTTTTATTTACGTATTCCACTTTTTTGTGTACTACATTTTAAAACCCGCCCGGCCAAAGATAGCGTTTATCCAGTTCGTAATATATCTATGCTTAGTTTACTTCGCATACTACTTCAACAAATACGTATTCCCTGTAAACCACACAAAATATTTTGGTAACGCAACAATAACCAACCTGTACGACATAATATTTCACCCGTTGTATTACTACTTATCAGCAATAAGTTTTATCCTTTCATTCTTGATATTAATCCTAAGCCCGGTACTTAAATCCACAAAACTTACGGGATTGTTAAAAAAATACGCGAAATACTCCCCGGTATTCACACCCCTGACCGGCACCGGTATTGTTGTAGGCAGTTATAACAGAAACATATTGCACGAAACCATCCGCTACTTCGCACCGGACTACATGAGCGGCGTTGTGGTTCCCTACAACCGGCTGGCACGTACCACCACGATCATCGGCGACATGGGCACCGGTAAATCCCGGTTAATGCGCATAATCCATGACGGCCTGATAAAACAATACCCCAACATCCCGATTTTGATCCACGACCCCAAAGGCGAGTGGTTACGCACGTACTACAACCCAGGGACTGACCTAATCTTCGCCCCTTATGACACGCGAAGCTGTAAATGGTCCTTGTGGGACGACTTCAAAAAATACCCGCAGTTACTACACGCACTGGTTTCAACGGCAATAGAAAACTATCATACGGGCAGCGGCGGTAGCGACCGTTTTTGGGCGGACAGCGCAATATCGTTATTGAAAAACACTATTTCTTCATCCGACACAATCTTGAATGCGAAACAAAAACTTATGGAACTCAAAAGTGTCAACAAAGACGACCGGACGTTCTTAAGCATATACACCTCCGCGATGATAGCATTGAAAGACATTGCCGCGATTGAACTCTTTTCCCCCAGCGGAACAGGCGGCAAAACTTATAGTATCACAGACTTTTTGAAACATAGAGGCAGGATTTTTTTATTGAACAACCCGGTATGCTCAGCGGAACAACACGGCACGTTATCCCTGATGTTAACCGCGTTTATCTTACACGCAATCTCCCAGCCTGATGTTAGTGATGAAGACAAGATAAACTTTTCCGCATTCATAGATGAAGCTTTAACGTTTAAGCTACCAAAAGACGTGGAGACCGCCGTGTTCTCGCAATGCCGGTCAAAAGGTTTAGCGTTAATAGTTTCAGCCCAGCGTATACCCGACCCGCAGAGGCGGGAATACTCGGGCTGGAGCTGGCAATCAACCAACTTTTTCCTTATGCGGGTAACCGACTTGTATACGAGGCAAAACTTCTCGGAACGCGCAGGCAAGATACTGTATGACGACACACACAAATCGTACACTACTTCTTCCCGCAAACTATTGGACTTACCAACGAACCAAAGCACCAGCAGTATGAATGAGAAACAACGCCAAGTATTGTTACCGGAAGACGTGGGGCGGTTGAAGAACCGCGAGTTCGTACTGTTCCACGAACACGGTATCAGCCCGGGCAAAGTCAAAGACGTGCTGGGCGGACAATCTGACATCCCTACGTTAGACTACCACCACCGTACCGACGTAAACGAGTTTATGGATGGGTTATAAAACACTTTTTCTACGAATTTGACCCTAAAAATATATTATTGCAAAAACACTGATTTTGAGTATAATAATATCAAGAGGCGGATACAATGGCAAAACTAGAAAAAGAATACAAGTTTTTTATATCAACACTACCAGAGCTAATAAAAGAACACAACGGCGAGTACGTTGTTATCAAAGGCAAAACAATACTTGGATACTACAGCACCATTAACGACGCTATAAAGAAAACCAGTAAAGACAACGCACTAGGCACTTTTCTAGTGAAACTCATTGAAAACCAGGACGAAAGCAACGTTATGCGATTCCATAGCCGCGTTTATGCAGCAAGATAGCACTCCGCAACAATCCAAGTTCCATCATGCGTTCAGGATAATCTATAATGACGGCATTGTTAAAGAACTGGTTACTGACGTTTCCGTAAAATTCCCTGCTAAAGAAGATATCAGAAAATATAAAGCGGTATGGGATACCGGTGCTACACACACGGCTATCACGCCGAAAGTCGTTTCTGACCTGCAATTACAACCTATTGATGTTGCAAAAGTATACGTTGTTGATTCTGAAGAACCAAAAACTGTTGATGTTTACCTTGTTGACATTATTTTACCCAATAGAGTACGTATCCCCAACATTCACGCTACCTGCAGCCCTATACAAGACTGTGATGTTTTGATTGGCATGAACATAATCCAACTCGGCGACTTCAATATTTCAAAGAAATTTGACGGACACAAATACATGACAATGTTTTCGTTCTGCATACCATCGCACAGCAACCCAGTTGATTTGTTAGAAAAAAGCGAGATGGTAAATCTTAGAAACCAAAAGAAACGTAACAGAACTTAATACTTCACCTTGTCCGTTATACTCCACCGCACCGACGTTAACGAGTTTATGGATGGGTTGGGAGAAAAATAATTGGTTATATTCGGCATCCCCTACTACCACGATCTTCACATCGGCGAATACCTGCGTTGCCCTAACAGGACAACGTCAACTGGATTGCCTTTTTAGGATTATTTATATTCCTTTTGAAATTCTCTGTATTTATTCAATTTTGTAGTCTTGTAATCTAGTTCGTAAAGATAGTTTAGTAAATCTTCACAGATTTCTATTGCTAACTTAAGCTCATAATTTGTTGGAGGATCTAGTTCGTGCACAGCATCATTACCCATGAATCGTAAGTTGTGAAGATTCTTAACAATATTTTGCGGTAGAATAGTAGATAAACCATCAATTTCTTTTCCTAGATTATCGCCTCTAATATTTTTGTCTTTACAAACACCTTCAATAAGACTTCTTAGTCCCACAGCACATAGCAGGTATGCTTTAGCATTATATGCTGTTACAGATTCTCTATATATTTCAGTAAGCTTTATGGGTAGTTTATTAAAATATTTTGGATTAATAGAACTCTTTTTTCGAATTGGATGATACTCTATATCCCAAACATTTTCACCTTCTTGGTTGATAGCTGCAGAATTAGTGTACTTTAGTTGGAGCGATATGGATTCACAACCCCGACAACGCCAGACAACATAAATTAAAATTTCAATAAAATCGACAGATTCATCTTCGTCAAAATTTACATCTTCGCGAGATGATTTCCAAACACAATCATGTTTTGTATATCCTTCGCATCTATTACAATATATATCAATTACTTTGGGTATACTTTCTAATTCTTTTTTATCCATTTCTTCCATTTCTTCTCCTAACATATATTTCATTGCCTAAATATTTCTGTAAATATTGCAGGTTTTGCAATCTAACTAAACTAATGTTAACCAATTTTAAGTTATTTGTCAAATGAACCTCCGCACAGCAAGCTATTGTGGAATTATCAAGTTAAATAATTTTGGCGTTGGATGATACAAAAGCAGTTAGTCAACCTAATGAAGGGTGCCAATGGTGAGTTACGAAAGCAGGAAATAAAAAATGAGATTCATCGGTAAGTTAAAAATCTGCTAATCCGTAATTTTTAATATCAACCCTCATTTCACCCCACTCCCTGAGATAGTACCCAACCCCCTTTCCTTCGCCCACAGCGCAAAAACAAGGCATTTCTTATAATGTCCTGCTCAAAACAGAGGAAAACGGCTGAAACCGCCTAAAACCCGCATTAAAACACTATCTACAAGGGTTATTCTCAACATTTCACCCCCCCTCTCCTGCTTAAGAAAATATTGATTGAAAAAATATTATATTTTCCCCTTGACAATATTTTAGTAGTTAAGTAGAATACTACTGAAGTATAAAAGTAGTTTGACAGAATAACAGAACAGTAGATTAGTAGAATAGTAGAAATATATAAAGGATGAAATTTAAATGATAATTTCTATCACCAACCAAAAAGGCGGAGTCGGAAAGACCACAACCGCGCTGAACCTCGGCGCGTGCCTCGCGGAATTAAACAAAAAAGTATTGCTGGTAGACCTTGACCCGCAGGCAGGGCTGACGGTATCGCTAGGGCTTGACCCGGACAATGTGGAGTACACGACACTGAACCTCCTCAACGGCGACGAGCCGAAGTGTTTGGGCACCGCCGTGCCGAACCTGTCAATCATACCCTCGAGCATCAACCTCGCGGAGTCGGAAGTAAAGATGATCGGCAAGCTCGCGTTTGAGTACACGCTTAAAACAGTGTTAGGGCCGTTGAAGAAAAGTTATGATTATATCATCATTGATTGTTCCCCCTCGCTCGGGATACTCACAGCGAACGCGCTTGTCGCGGCGAACCATATCATAATACCGGTACAGTGCGAATATTTAGCGATGCGCGCACTGGTACCGCTGCAAAAAATTATTGATACCGCAAAAAAAATTAATGCCGCGCTTACTTTCAAAGTACTTTTTACAATGTACCAGAAAGGCGCGAATATTGCCCAGGAAATTATTGATGATGTAAAGCCGTACTACCCAGCGTACAAAACGTATATCACAAAAACCATACGGTTTGCGTACTCCGCAGTTGCGGGTATTCCGCTGATAACTTTTGATAAGCATTCGGAACAGTCAATACAATACCAGGAATTCGCTAAGGAGGTTTTGAAAGATGAGCAAAAACAGTAAACGCCCGACTCTCAGGGACAGCAGTAAAGGGCTCGGGGTATTCTTCGGCAGCGGCCAGGCTGCGGTGGCTACTAAACCAGAAACACAGGTTTCTACTAAAGTAGATAACCAGAAATCTACTAATACAGTAACACTTAATTCTACTTTAGTAGACAAACAGATTAGTAGAAAAGTAGAACCGCGCAAACCCGGCAAGATATCCGCGGAGGGCAAGCCCAGGGCGGAGGGTGTAACGCAGATCTCGCTCTGGCTGCCGACCTCGCTGGTGAAGGACATCAAGATACAGGCAATCAAAGAAGGCGAGACGATGTCAGATTTTGTTGCGAAGAAACTTAACTCATGATTTTTGGTATAATGAAACCGGTGCAATTATGAAAGCCCTTATTTGCGGCAGCCGCGACTTCAGCGACCCTGTGCCTATACAGAAAGTTATAGACACATTCTCGGACACCGATGTGGTGATCCACGGCGCAGCGCCTGGAGCTGATACACTTGCGGGCATCCTTGCTGAAAAGCGGGGCCTCAAAGTATTAGCGTTCCCGGCAGACTGGAAGAAATACGGCAGAGCCGCCGGGCCTATCCGTAACAAGCAAATGCTTGTGGAAGGCATGCCTGACCGTGTTTATGCGTTCTACAGTGACAAGAAAGCATCAAAAGGCACTGCTAACATGGTAATGCAGGCAAACCGCGCTAAAGTGCCTGTAGTTGAGTTTGAGTGTTCGCCTGGTTTACAGTGCAATGGTTAAGTTTGAGGGAAATATAGCAAGCTAAGGTTCTTGGTTAAGTTCGGGGGAAATAGGATAATCTGGGTGAATTGGTTAAGTTCGGGGGAAATAATGGTTAATCTTGCTGGTTTTTGGTTAAGTCTGAGGGAAACAGTAGTTAAGTTTGAGAGAAGCGCTTGGTTAAGTTCGGGGGAAATAATGGTTAAGCCCGAGGGAAACAATGGTTAAGTTTGGGGGAAGCGCTTGGTTAAGTTCGGGGGAAATAATGGTTAAGTTTGGGGGAAATATTTTTGCGGGTTTTAACGGCGCATTTCCATTATTTCGCTTGATACTACAACGTTTTTCTGAAGTTACCGTTTTTGGCAACAAACTTGCTTCTTCTTTACTTCTGTGTTTACTTCTAATACTTTACACACTTTACGACACGTGTGTTACATTTTTATAAAAGGGGACAACTTTAACAATGGGTGACGACACAACCGATAAATTAATAGAAAAAGACAAAAAAGAAATTCGCGACGACATAATAAAGCCTATAAAAGCCGAAGTAAACTTTATGCAATACCCTATTGGCAACGTATATGCCAAGAGTAAAAAAAACACAATCTTATATAAACGCAAGTTTCGTGACGGCAACGAAGAAAAAGAAATGATTTGGCGAGTGATGGGAACAGAAGCCTTCGGCCTCCCTGGCCCCAGCGCGATTGAGACCGACCTGGCGATAACCAAACTTATAAACGACCGCGGCTGGCCGGTCTCCCGGTATCTAGCAACCTCGCTTTACGAGATAGCAATGACAAAAGGCGTTATTCCAAAAGGCGCGAACATAGAATCTATTCGACAAGACCTTAAAGAACTTGTAACAATGAACATCGAATCACAACACACATTCAAACGCAATTGGGAACTAGACAAAAAAAAGAAATATGTATCCGGTGGTATTGACGCGTTTTTTCACAAATACGAAATGATAGTCCTAAAAAACGAGTCTATACCCGATCAAATCCCGAAATCCGAACTTTCAGAAAAAGAAAAAGAGACCGGCATATCCGAACACGTATATATAGTCCTAAACGAGATGTACACACACAGCTTCAACACTTATTACACACGAAAAATAGATTACAAATACATGATGGACTTCCCGGACGTCGTGTTAAAACGGCTATACCTGATCCTCAACCTGGCATTTACAACGATAATGAACAACAACAACTACGTAAAACTTCCGTACACCGACTTTTGCCAGCGCATACCGTTAGAAATCCAACGCCACATATCAAAAGCAAAAGAGAAACTTAACAAACACCTCACAACACTTATAACCTTTGGATACATCAAAGACTTTAAGTGGGTTAACACAAAAAGCAAAAACCCTAACGACTGGGAACTCCACATATACCCGGGCGCCCGCGCGAACAACGAACTCGAACCGGCCAGGCCCCAACCTCAGTTAAACTTTGGCCCGTCATCAACCGAAAAATCCGGAGTGACCGAAACCCTATCGCACTTTTTTTCATTATTTGAACTCAACCGCACAAAACCCACGGACAAAGAAAAACAACAAGCCGCGGAACTCCTCACCCGTGTTGGCAGCATAGACAAAGTTAAACGCATAATTTATTATGCCAGGATTGAAGCCATGAAAACCAGGTACGACGTAAAGTTTTTTGGCGGCATCCTGCAATACGAACCCTTTGCACTTGAATTCATGAAGGAAGAAGACAATAAACAAGCGTTTGAAGAAACCCACAAAAATATAAGTAAAGAAGAAAATCAAGAACGCCTGAAAGAAGACATGCGGTTCAGTAAAATGCTAGAAAAATATTTTAACTTACCGGAAAGCCAGCAACGCATGATAAAATCTCAGGCAGTAGAAAACGCCAGCCAAAAAGGCATATTTTACGCGAAAAGCGAAATCGGCATCCAAACCGAAATCGTGAAAATCATGGAAACTATGGTAAAATAACCAAAGGGAAAAAGATGAAACTCAAAGTACGCCAAGCATATGAAAAAGATATTTATAGAGATACTATACGTATCCCAGAACAACACAGACTTGATCAAAGAGGAACGCTAATCACAGAAGGTACCGTTTGCCAGGTTAAAGTTAATTCAAAAAAAATATACGCTATTTTAAGGGGAGACAATAACAACAGTGCAGCTGAATTAAAAATTGACGAACGTTTACGCAATCGTTTAGGATTGAATATTAATGATGATGTGGACTTTGTTCTTATAAAGTCTGGTTTTTGGGGTGAATTTATGTGGGCGTGGGATGCATCTGACCCTGCCTATAGAGTTTCTGCAAGACTAGGATTATCATCTGTGCTATTGGGAATATTAGCACTTTGTATCTCTCTAGTACAATTTTTTGTTCCCATTTTCAAAATGATAACGAAACCGTAATAGTAAAATATATTTTGACTTTGACCCAGAAATAACCAATAAGGAAAGGTTAATGATGAAATTCAATAAACAGATTTCAGTTATGACTTCAGCTATGTTTGCATTATGTATTTGCATACTTGGCTGTAATAACAAAATACCAGATGGGATAGTGAAAAAATATTATAACACAGGACAGATTTGGTTAGAAGGAAATTACAAAAATGGCAAACCGAATGGAATAACGAAAGAATATTACAAAACGGGACAGTTGAAAACAATATCTAATTACAAAAATGGCAAACTAGATGGTATATCAAATAAATACTATGAATCAGGGAATTTGATGTCAGAATTTATTATAAATGACAGTAAACGAGATGGAATAGCTAAATCTTATTACGAAAATGGGCAGTTAGAATCAGAATGTAATTTTAAAGCTAATAAATTAGAAGGAATATTTAAAACATATAAAGATACAGGGCATTTAAGATCAGAATGTACTTTCAAAGATAATAAGAGAGATGGAATATCAAAAATATATTATGACACAGGACAATTAGAAGTTGAAGAAATTTATAAGAATGGTAAGTCTAATGGAAAGAAAAAATATTACGACACAGGACAATTAGAAGTTGAATGGAATGCTCACAATGACAAACTGGAAGGAATATCTAAAGAATATTATAAGAATGGTAAGTTAAAAATGGAATCGTATTGGAAAGATGGCAATCCTGAAGATATAACCAAGGAATATTACGAGACAGGACAACTGAAAGCGGAAGAGAATTATAATAATGGTAACTTCGTGCTTTTGAAAGAATTCTCTGAAACTGGACAATTGTTAAAAGAAAGTATTTACAAAAATGGCAAGTTGATCAGTAATAAAACATACGACACCAACGGCAATTTATTAAGTGAAGAAACAAAATAAATAAATGTAGTATAATATAAACCAAACGCGAGAACCTGACAGGCCTTCTCGTTTAGCAAGACAATGGGATAATGATTGGTAAAAATTAAGAGGAGGCACTATGTCAAAGATTGTAATTTCCGGCATCACGTTGACCTACAGGGACAGCGTAAAAGAATTAGGCCCACAGATTGTTGACAAACTCAAAGAGCTTATGGTTCAGCAGAAACAGCTAAGCAAAAAACTTAACACTGCGAAGAAAGAGTTTTTCATTAACAAATCACAAACCAAAGCATTGAACGTTTATCTAAAAGACTTCTTCCCGGAGCTCGTGACCCAAGATGGAAGTACAACCCCAGCACCAACTGGTGACATTCAACACCCACCAGCAGAAAATACGGGGAAGTAAGAGGGGACACGGACACCAGCGGTACGGGGGTTCGGTCACACCGTCCCCACCTTTCGCCCTCTCTCTTAGAACGTATGCACCATTGCACAATTAACACTCCGTGTTAAATTGTGCGTACACCCGCACTTACGTGCCTATGTACCCGCAGGCGAAAGTTTATACCCGGTTGTCCCACAACTTATGACAACAATATTGGGTCTAACATGTTAAACACAATGATGATAACCAACAACCCCGCGGCATTAGTGAAATACCATTTCACGGAAAACTACTACTTCCGGCAAAGCCCGGATAAACACGAAGGGCTGCACAAAAAACGGGTTAATGTATTAACGGACGACAAGCACAACCACGTAAAAGTATACGGGAACTTGTCTTCTGACCTCGGGTACAATAACGGGGATGCGATTTCCGAAATCGATATGTCAAACCTATTATCCGGCAGGAACAACGCGAGCGAAAAAATCGCGAGAACACACAAAGTAAAAGGTGTGGACTTAACATTCTCACCACCAAAAAGTATCAGCATCGCAGCACTGGTCTACAAAGACAATAGGATAATAGATCTTCATGATGAAGCAGTTTTAGAAACTATGGGAGAGATAGAAAAATACTACGCCTTTGGCCGGCCCAACAACAAACAAAAAGTGTATACGGGCAAGATGTGCTATGTTGTGGTTAGAGACGGTTTTAACAGAGACCACGAACCGCACCTGCACTCGCACGTAGTTATGTTGAACATAACAAAAACGGGGAATAAGTACACTGGTCTTGACCTTAAAAAAGTGTTGCAAAAAAACTTTAATAAAGCATTTGGCAGCTTATACCGTACCCACCTCGCAGCTAAATTAAAGCAGATAGGGTACGGGTTAGAGTTTAACAACGATATGCGGATAACCAACATCCCAAAAGAACTGGAAGAAAAGTTTTCGCAACGCAGAAAAAGTATTGTAGAAGCGAAATCCGCGGGTATGCAAGACCTTGAAGCATGGGACACTACGAGGAAAGACAAAACCCCGGGGATAGACAAACCGGACATCGTAAAACACTGGAACACAGTAGCGAAAGGCTATGAGTTCGTTTTACCTCAACCCACCAAGGTTAGTAAGCCGGGTACTAAGGTAAACGAAAAAGAATTGATTGATAATTTCAGGAAGAATCACAAAGACACCAACGTATTATCTTTACTGAAACTCTATTTGGATAACCGTATGGAGTCCGGTATGTGGGAAGATATATGCTACAAAGATTTTGTTAGGGCTGTAAGAACCAAACACACAAAACCTGGTGTGCCAGGCATGTTAGACGAGTTCGATGATATACGGGATCGTATTAAAGCGGAACAAAAGAAACGCGGAAAATTTAATCACAACACCGATGCATTAGCAGCCAATACAAACTTTGTTTTTGACATTTGGAAGTTAAGAGACGACAAAATAATTGCGTTATGCATAAACTATTTGTTTTGCAACTATACCCCGGACGTGTTGACACGATTTTCGAATAAAAAGGATGTGGAATACATGATAAACAAATTCGATAGTATTAAGTACAACAATTTAAGCGCTAAGGAAAACACAGATACTTACGAGGGAGCCTACAAAATCCTTATCTGCGGGGGGCGAGAGTTTAAAGACGAAGAACCCATTAAGAAACTCATATACTCCTTACCCGTGAACGCAGTAGTGATCCACGGCGGTGCCCGCGGGGCGGATAGTATAGCGGACAAACACGCGCAGGAACGCGGGTTAAAGGTAATCCGCGTATTTGCGGACTGGGCTAAACACGGCAGAAAAGCCGGCCCTTTCCGTAACAAGCAAATGGTAGAAATGACCCCCGACATAGTTTACGCGTTCTACACAAACACACCGTATACCAGCCGGGGAACGGTTAATACAGTCACTTACGCGAAGAAAGCCAACCTCAACGTTGTGGAGTACTATAAAAATGAGTACCACTACAACAACCAACCAACGTTCACGTTTTTTGATAAAGACGCAAAACTATACTCAGGACACAGCCTTTCCTCACCCGCCATAATCTCTGACGTTATGAAAGCAAAGTCCGGTGACTCAACCTCAATTAACACTGTTATAAACAACTACATCACAAAAGACTTTATTGACAGTTTTAAAACCGACTTAGCGGGGTACAAACCCGGCTGTGTACTAGTCCCGCTTACGGAGAAAGGCTATGGCACAAACATTTTACCTATACAATTCGCCGCGAAACTCGCTGGGCTCACGGGTGTGAAGACAGACGACCAACTAGTTTATAAACCCTCACCATTAAAACGTAAAGAACTCAACTCATGGGAACGCATGGTTGTACACAGGGACTACGGCCTCGCTAACCCGGAAGCGTTGAAAAACAAAAACGTAGTTTTGGTTGACGACCAGTTCACTACGGGCGGATGTTTAAGAGACGCGTACTTAACGTTTCACAAACACAACATTACCTGCAAAAGCATTGTATGTTTAGGCTCAAGCTGGAGCAAACAGTTTTTAGCGAATGACGCGGACATCCAAGCGATTAAAGCGCGGTTCACCGCTACAGAACTTAAGGAGATAGAAACCCTTATTGGCATAAAACCAGAACATTTAACGAACGCAGAAGCCAGTTTGATATTACGCACCGGTACGCAAAACGTATTACTCAAACTTAACCAAGCGAAAGAGTCGGTAAACACTATGCTGAAAGCCAGCGCAGCGGAACAATCCTCTATCGTCCAATCACCCCCTACCGGTGAATTAACAGCGTACCAAAACCCAACGATAAAACTTAACGAAGTGAAGAACCTGCAGGTAAACACCTTGATGATCCACCAGCACTCCCAAGCCGCGGACATCATGAAGTTTATCAAAGACAGTGATAGGGAAAAACTATTGGTAATGTCATTAGACGACAACAACAAGTTATTAGGCACAGAAGTAGTATCTATTGGCACGGTAACCGAGAATTTGATACACCCGCGGGAAATGCTGAAGACACCGATATACTTAAACGCGAAGAACATCATTATTGTTCATAACCACCCCTCGGGGGATCCCACCCCAAGCGAAGACGATATTAGGGTAACCGCGAAACTCGCGAACTCCTGCAAGAACGTGGGGATAAACCTTATTGACCACATTGTTATTGGGGATATGAGTTACGCTACGATAACCCCTAATGTCACGGGCTACCAAACATTTAAGTACGGCGATTTTGACGGCCCTGCTAACAAATACAATGTCCCGGTCTACGAAGTAACCAAACCGCAGGTAGAGAGCGAAAACAGTATCCGCACACCGGCTGACGCTGCAATATTAGCCAAAAAATATTTTAGTACTGACAAAAACTCATACGTTGTGTTTTACCTTAACGTTAAGAACAAAGTTAACTCATGCGAGGTGTATGATAAGAGTATTAAAGAATTCAACACTATGGATATACTTAGGAAAAGCATTTTGTATAACTCATCCGGCGTAGTGGTGTGTACCAACGAACACTTTATTGACGAACAGTTCAGCAAAAAAGTATCAACCGACTTTATGAAGATGAGCATTGAGTTATTAGACATAATATCTGTGGACACCAAGAACAACACCAGCTTTAGCTACAAAGAATCTGGCTTTATACTATCCGACAAAGTGTATGAACAGAGTGCAGAGGAAGAACTTAAGGTTTATAACGAACATTTGTTGAGGATTTATAAGTCAGACAAAAAAGAAACTGAGAAACTTAAGAAAGAGATGGACGCTATCACCCAAAAACTGAACTTGCGGGCGGACTTGACCTATGAACAAAAACAGAAAATGTGCGAGGTGTTTAACCACAAAAACTCGTTATCTTTATGGGACACCAAACTATCAATCGACCACAAACTCTCCTGCGCGGAGTGTTACATTATCCCGGACAAGAAAACCGACATCCTATCTCAATTCGACAAAGACCAAAGGGGAAAGATAGACAAAACTGTTACGAACCTCACAAAATCGCTGGGTGTGAACGTTTTGGACTTAGGGTTTGACAGGTAATAACAAAAACATAAATTCTTACTTGTATTTAACCCGGTGTTAGAGTTAGAATATTGTTGTTCCAGTCGTACATATCTTTTTATAGAACGAGGTGGAATATGTTTAAGAAACCAAAAGTGTTGTTCGCCGGGTATAAAACCATCCCAAAAGAACTTGAAGAAATTAACGAGTGTTGTCAAACCAAAGCGTCTTCCCTGACAATACCAGGCCGAATTTCATTATCGAACTATGACGTTGTTGTTATCAAAGATAAACGTATAGAGGTAATTAAATCTATAAAACGTTCCGCGAATAATACAGAAATACTGTTAATTATGGATGCCAAACCTTCCAAAATCGAAGAGAAAGAGTTCTACAGTGCTGGGGTGAACAGTATAGTAGTAAAGACTGCAAAACCTGAAGTGTTTAGGGATAAAGTACGAAGAGTGTTGGGTCATGTAGCAAAAATTGAGAACGACAAACCGCATGCAACAGCCGGGAAGTACGAACTCTGGGTGTTCCCAATGGAATTAAAAGTTGGGAGTAAGTATATCCCGCTAAAATATAAAGAATTCCAGTTTTTGTTAATGCTGATGAAAGCGTACCCCAAACTAGCAACCCGACGGGATATGTACGACATTATATGGTGTAAAAAAGAAGTTAAAGGCGGGAAAGAGTTAGACTCTGTTGTTATGCGGTTAAGAAGGAAACTCGGCCCAAACCGCGATATGATAAAGACGGTAGTGAACAAAGGTTATTTTATTGTATAATAAGTAACATACTAACTACTTGACAAACAAAATATTAGTTATATAGAATAAGTTTAGATTAGTTGTATAATCAAATCTACACCGGTCCAGTCGTAAAACGTCAGTGTTAAACGTCGTACCTAAAGTATCTCGGAAGCAGGAAAGGTTTTGTGATGAAAACAAAAAGCCATAATGCTGTTGTACGGGAAAACAGAGGGGTATTATTTTTGTTTGAGTTGAACTTTTTAAGTACTCAGGTGTCTAATATAATGAGCGGGTACGAAAAAGAGTTAAAAAGAATTAGATTAATTTAAGCCAATTGAAAGCGAGAAATTAGTGAAGTCAGGTAGTCGTAATAAAAAGTCAATTATAGATTTACAGTTCTACGGTTCTGCAGTCATTGCTTTAATGATTGTAGTAACACTTGTTTCGTCAGTTTATTGCCAGGAAGTTAGCGATAAAATAATAATTCAATCCCATACTCAACCAATAATGTCTCAGGATCAAAAAATAAAGAGAACCTCAGATTGTATTTTGAAACCTTATCTTAAATACTTTGACATAGGTTTATATTATGGTTTAACTTATGGCATAGATTATTTACTAGCATTGGAAGATCGGAGTGAAACCAAATTTGGATGGAATACGGGAATAGAAAGTGATTTTACTATACTTGACAAAATGAAATTATGTTTTGACATTGGACACACCAAACGATATTTTATTATGAAGAACTATCTTACTGTTTATTCTTTTTATCCAACAATAGAAAGTGAATATACAACTACTTATTTATCTTTAAAATATTCCTTTATTAAAACAACGTCATTTGATTGTTATAATGGGCTAGGTTTTGGGTATTTTTATATTAAAGACACTCCAACTTCAACACTTCCTCTAGGAGGGGGGGAAGAATATTACTTACCACAAACAACATATGAAAAATATGGCTGGCAAGTACTCGTTGGTTTACAATATACAATAGCCCCTCTTTTTATATTGCGTACTGATTTTAAAGTCAGAGGATTAATAGACGGAAGGATTCAGCCATATCTACTAGCATGTCTATCAATAAATTACATTTTATTAAAATAGAAAGGTAAAATTGTGAAAAGAAAATTTATTAATGTTTTCTACTTTGCTGTTCTTATTGCTTTGACGAATACTTCTTTGGTTTTGGGGAATGCCGAGAAATATTTTTATTATGCTAATGGAGAAAAGATTTTTCTTAAAGTATCCTCTGACTATATTGGAGTTAGTTTTAAGAAACAAAGATCTAAAGAAGAAATAAAACAGTGGTTTGAAAAAAAAGGGGTGAAATTTAAGGAGGATACTTTCATCAATGGAATCATTGTATTGGAAAATACCACTTATCCGTCCATAGATGCTTTGGAAAAAGATTTAAGGAAAGATATTTCTATAAAGTTAGTCCACCCTGTTTTATTTGCTAAAAATGAACAATTGTTATTAACAGAAGAATTTTTAGTAAAATTCAAATCGTCAATCTCCGATAGCCATATAGAAAACATAAATAATAGTCATAATATTAAAATAATCAAAAGACCTTCTTATGATAGACCTTATCACACTTTGGCATCTATTGATAGTGATCCGTTAAAGTCACTTGAAATGGCAAATTTATATTATGAGAATGGATTGGTTGAATGGGCGTCTCCAAATTTTCTTACAAAAATTACGTTACATGGAGTCCCAAATGATACATATTTTTCAAATCAATGGTATTTAAATAAAATTAATTATTACATGTCTTTAGGCACAAAAGCTTGGAATCTCCTTAATCCATGTTCTGGTTTTGCTGCGGATGTATTTAGAACTACAACAGGAATTGATTTACAGGATAGAATGTTCGGGAGTTTCGGTTTATCTTTGCCGACAATACTTTATGAAAGTATTAAGCAATACAAATTTTAAGGATAGTATATTATGAAAATGAAAAGTATAATAATTCTATTGATGCTTATATTTTTTCCAATAGTGGGAGGGTACACAATGGGCTTGGAAGAGTCTGTTGCGAATTTTTTGTGGGATTGTATGTGGGGTGTAAGAAAATTATCAAGTGGAATTGTTTCTTATGAGGAACTAGGTTATATGGAGTACATAGTTGAAAATAGCACGGTAGTTATTAGGTCTGATATTATTTATGATCAATTTCTTTATGTAGCTGATTATAAATTTAAAGAACTAATTAAAAATAATGAAAGAAAGTTTATTTTAAGTTATTTTTATAACAAATCACTTGATGGAAAACAAAATTCTGATATAAAAAGTTCAAATTGGGGTTATAGATTGGATATAAAGATAAATAATATTAAAGACAATGACAGGTTTTATTACAAGGATAAAAAAGGATTACATGAAGTTACTAAGGGAACTAAAGAAAGCTGGATACAATATCGCATTAATAGGATAAAATCAAGAGTACCTAATAAATTAAATAAGAAAGATGAAGAGGAGTTTATACAAGAGATGTTAAATGATGTTATAGCTAAATAGGCTCCCCTGAAAAACAGAAAAGTTCTTTGAAAGTCCGACGATAAAGAAGTAGAATATAACCGTTAAAGAGACATAAAAGTGCAAGGAAAAACGCGGAAACCCGCAAAAAAACTTGCACTTGGGAAAACCCGAAAGGCAGGAAGAAAAGTGTCCTACCATAAAAAAGACCGAAAAACCGGAGACTTATTCCAAGAATTGTTTCCTTACGGCGAAAAACTGGATGAACGCAACAAATGTGTGAAACTGTGATCTTCCCCCGAAAAGTGGACACTTTGAATAGACAGTAATGTTCACAGTTTATTAGAAATCCTCTATTATATTGACTCTAACCAATAAATAACCTAAAATACGTTTGACGTTAAGAAATGGATATATGCAACACAAATATTTAGGGCAGATACTTTTGCAGAAACAGGTTATAACACAACCACAGCTCAACCAAGCTTTAGAAGAACAAAAAAGTAGTGGGCTGAGGTTGGGCAGCATATTAATTCAATACAAATGGGCTACTGAAGAACAAATATGCGAAGCTTTATCTGTTCAATTTAATATCCCGTTTGCCAACCTTTCTGATAAACTCATAGATAAATCGGTTGCAGAAAAAATACCGGCAAAGTTTGCGTACCGCCACAAAATTGTGCCGATACAGTTGAAGAACAACGTGTTGACCCTGGCATTGTCCGACCCGTTAAACCTGCAGGCAATAGACGAACACGGATTAGAGTCAGCAGAATATAGTATATTCAGTATTACAATAACCACTTACGCGCCTTCGAGTTATTCTAATGACAGCCTCATGGGCAACAGCGCGGGCCAAAGCGAATCGGCAAACTATTATTGCCAGGGGACAATCGGTGAAGCGGTAACGAATATTTCTGTTAGTACTGCGTATTCATTAAAGTCCGGGTACGAATGGTCAGCTCCTGCGGAAACCGGGACGATTACAGAGAGTTATGAGACAGAAATATGTCATACACCAGTTTCTGACGTAGAAACAATGACGGACACACAGACAATAGTTAACGTGATAAGAGAATACACTGATCACGTACTCAAAGACTTGAACGGTAACATGCTAATCTGTAACAACAGGTGGATAGAATACGACTACGACAACCGTCCCATCAAGGTGGTTACCTCAGACGGAAAAGTCACGGAATACGAGTACGACTATACCGGACAGCGTGTCAAGCAAATCGTAAATGATGGACAAGATGAAACAAAACGCCTGTATATTGGTACAATATATGAAGAGGTGTATATAAACAACGTGGCTACAGACACAATAAAATATATTTATGCTGGAAGTCAGCGAATAGCAATGGATAGCAGCAAGGACGGTCTCCAGTATTTCCACGGTGACCATCTCGGAAGTACGAATTTGATAACGGATTCTTCGGGTGCTGTTGTAAGAACCAATAACTACACGCCATACGGTAACTCGTACGCTAATTCGTCTACCGGTACAAAAGACAATGCGAGAAAATACACCGGACAGATATTAGACGATAATACAGGACTTTACTACTACAATGCCCGTTATTATGACCCGATGTTGTGTAAGTTTGTAACTCCAGACCCAATTGTTTCCGAGCCATTAGACCCGCAGAGCCTAAATAGATATACGTACTGTGGAAATAATCCTGTGAATTATATTGACCCATCCGGGTATGAAACAGTTGTATTTATATATTCAGATAGTTATCCCACCCCTACGTCTTTAAGAGATAAATCTGATTACGACAGTAAAAAAGGAAATCAAGATACCGGTAGTGGAGAAACAGTGTCGAATGAAACCAATTGGGATACTGAGTGGGGAGTAAGTGGTGGAACATCTCAATCAACAATGTTAGAAAAGATAAAGAACGTCACGGAAGTAGGTGGAATTGTATCGAGTATAGGAGAAGTTGGTTCAAAAACTCTGCAAACACGGGGATATCAAAACATATATAACACATGGCAGCAATACCCCGGAGCAAGTGAGAGAATATTTGTTTATTATCCCGGTAAAGGACTCCGCGGGTTTCAAAGTTTCATAAAAACGGCTACAATTGGGAAAGTCGCATCAAGGTTTGGATATGGTTTTACTGGTGTTAGTGCGTGGGTTGATTATCAAAGATTTATGAAAGGTGAAATTACTCAAGAAAGGCTTGAGACAAATTTAGCTATTACAGGAATAGGAATATTTTTTCCATATGTTGGTTTACCATTAAATGTATTTTTTGGGAATCAAATTGAACAAGCATGGACAAATATTAAGTTAGGAATAGGACAAACTGTTAATAATCTGAATGACCCGATGTATATGTTCCAACAAATGTATGGTAAAAATTGGTAAGAAATGAAAACTTTAATTCATTACTTATACTATAAGTTTTATCGTTTTAGTAAATTAATAATGGCACCGGAACCAGAATTGTCTGCCTCAGGAGTATTAGTTCTATTTATCTTCTATCCAACTGCACATTTAATTTACGATATATCAAAAATCTGTTCATTACCCAAAGTTAGTTATTGGATGACAGGAGTTGCGGGTGCTATATCATTTACACTATCAGCAATCTATTTTTTAAGGCATGATCGGTATAAACAAATAATTAAACAGTTTGAAAATGAAGATAGGGATACCAGATATCTCACGGATGCTGTTGTCGTGGTTTTATGGATTCTAATAATTATTTGGATATTCAAGCGATAAGAACCTTTAAAGGATATTTGCAAAATATGATAAACAACGGAACATTGAAGTGAACAATAGAATAAAATTTATAGGTACAATAACAGTAATCCAGTCGTGGGACACAAACGGGGATAATATCAAGTATAAGATAAACTGGGACTGGAGCGACAGTAAGCCAAATCAGGAATATGAAGAAACCGAGTATGTTCCTAACGGCACTGCGGTAGAGGTATCGCATTGCTGGAATGTAACAGAAACAAATTCGTTTATTATTTCAGTCCGTGCTATAGATGAACACGGTGAAGAGTCAGAAGAACAACCGGCGGAAGCGTCGCAGTTTATGATAATTACGCCTTTGACATCAATTCAGTATTCCGAACATCAGTTCTCAGGAAATAGTGCGGAAATAAGCGGGTCATCTAATTATAGCATGAAAGCAACAGTTGGAGAAGCAGTAACGGATATAGTTGCGACATCGAGTTATACGTTAAAATCTGGGTATGAATGGCCGGTTTCACCAGAGAAAGAAGTAACAAGTTGGTTTGAAACACCAACTGGCAGGACATTAGTTTCTGACGTAGAAACAATGACGGATACACAGACAATAGTTAACGTGATAAGAGAATACACTGATCACGTACTCAAAGACTTGAACGGTAACATGCTAATCTGTAACAACAGGTGGATAGAATACGACTACGACAACCGTCCGATAAAGGTAGTAACAGTAGACGGAAAAGTCACGGAATACGAGTATGACTACACGGGTCAACGCGTAAAGCAGATAGTAGACGATGGGACTAACTCTACAAAGCGTGTATATATTGGTACAATATACGAAGAGGTGTATATAAACAACGTGGCGACGGATACTATTAAATATATTTATGCAGGGACACAAAGAATAGCACTAGACAGCACTAAAGACGGTCTCCAGTATTTCCATGGTGATCATCTTGGGAGTACAAATCTTATAACCGATTCCTCAGGAACAGTAGTGCGTACGAACAACTATACGCCTTACGGAAACTCGTATGCTAATTCTTCAACTGGCACAAAAGACAACGCAAGAAAGTACACCGGTCAAATCCTCGACGATACGAGCGGATTGTATTACTACAACGCGCGGTACTATGACCCGATGTTGTGTCAGTTCATAACGCCGGATAATACGTTAAACTTAATGTATAACCCACAGGGATTAAACAGGTATGTGTACTGTTTAAATAATCCAATAAAAAGATTTGATCCCACCGGTCATGCTTTTGAAGGTCCGGAAGAAGAATCTCCGAAAGAACAATATCAAGAAGGTTGGGAGCCTCATTATTTGGATGATGGTTCGGTATTTATGGGGAGCAAATCTAATGCATCATATCTAATTATTGCAGGAATAAACCAAGATTCTACGCAGGAAAGGTACAATAGTATTAAAGAATTTTTTAAAGCACAACAAAAATCTGAATTGTACGATAGAATAGATTTAGTTTTTCCGTACAACGAGGATATGTTTGGTGATATAATCAACGTGATAAAAAATGAATACAATTTAGACACTTCGTGCGACCCATACATAGAACATTTTTCAGATAGGGACTACGATAAAATATTTGTATTCAGCGGCGGTACAGCAGTTTATGATAAATACAGTGACCGATGGACATCATCGGAATCCGTATATAGAATGGGAGCTCCTTTTAGTGAGTACTATAGTAATCAGGGTGAAAGAAATGTAATAAAGGGGAATATGGACTATGTAACAGGATTTAATGGTATAGGAATAGGTATTCCTTTTGGTAACGGAGGTTCTACTGTACAAGGACATTCCTTTGAAGGATATTTGCAATATATGATAAACAAAGGAATATTGAAGTGAAATACAGTAAAGAATTTGTTAGTACAATAACAATAATCATAGTTGCTAGTGCTCTGTTATCTAGTTGTATATCATTTAATAAATACGCAAAGATAGAATTGCTTAAGAACCAACATGGAATGGTTGTCTTCGGGGTATCACTCAGTAAGAATAGTATGTACTTGTTATCTTGTGAAGACTCACCCGGTAATTTACGTAAGATATTGTTGGTTGGAAATTATATGGAAGACGGTAAAATGCAATCTGCACGTATATTGAGGAATCCTAACTTATCCCCCAATGGGAAAGAAGTTGTGTTTATTGATATCTTCAGTGGTTTCAGCGGTTATCCTCAATACATTGTAAAAATGGATATAGCCACGCAAAAACCGCAACAAATAGCTGGTCCAGGAGAATATTTTTTACCTTCATATTCCCCTAAAGGTAATAAAATAGCTTTTGGGGTATATGGTAAAACTGATATAGAACAAGAAAAGTTGGAAATTTATGATTTAAGATCAAATGAGTGTATTCAGTACAATTATAAAATGATTCGAGATCCATCTTGGTCTCTGGATGGAAATGAAATAGTGTTTTCTAGCGGACGAAGTATATGTATTCTTAGCGCAGATTGTAAAAATATGAAAGAGATAAAAGTTGATGGTTTTATTCATTTAAACAGTGGCAAAAAAGGGAAATATGTTACTCTATCTAGTGTTTTTCCAAGCAATATAGTGTTATGGTCACCTAAATTTTCTCCGGATGGGAAAAAGATAGCTTTTACCTATCAAGATGGTAATGAAAACGGTATTTATATAATTGACAGAAACGGCAATTTACTAAAGAAGCTTAACTTAAATACCTATCGTACAGTTGGGATAGATTGGTCACCAGATGGTCAACAAATAGTGTTTGCTGGATATAAAGAAACAACATATACAATGTTAGTAAATATATATTTCCCTGATGGGCTTTATCTAGTTAATATTGAGAGTGGCAAAATTAAATTATTGTTTAAAGACAAAAATATATCGCCATGTAATCCGCAGTGGTGGTCTTTTAAAAGCAACTCATAATACTGATTATGTTTTGGAAGGGAATATAATTACTCCCCCCCCGAAAAAGTGGACACTTTGAAGAGATAGTGTTGACTCCACTCGATAAATAACCTAAAATACTTTTGGCGTTAAGAAATGGATATATGCAACACAAATATTTAGGGCAGATACTTTTACATAAACACGTAGTAACCCAAGTTCAGCTCAACCAAGCGTTAGAAGAACAAAAAACTAGTGGGCTGAGGTTGGGCAGCATATTAATTCAGTACAAATGGGCTACTGAAGAACAAATATGCGAAGCTTTGTCCGCGCAGTTCAATATCCCGTTTACCAATCTTTCTGATAAACTCATAGATAAATCTATCGCAGAAAAAATTCCGGCAAAGTTTGCGTACCGCCACAAAATTGTGCCGATACAGTTGAAGAACAACGTGTTGACCCTGGCATTGTCCGACCCGTTAAACCTGCAGGCAATAGACCAACACGGATTAGAGTCAGCAGAATATAGTATATTCAGTATTACAATAACCACTTACGCGCCTTCGAGTTATTCTAATGACAGCCTCATGGGCAACAGCGCGGGCCAAAGCGAATCGGCAAACTATTA
>Ga0265292_1000561_pt1 | contig 49105 bp, 38 predicted proteins | sample Munlanlewell296A_FD_189080 | JGI IMG/M metagenome (GOLD analysis project Ga0265292, IMG submission 189080) | Leachate microbial communities from a municipal landfill in Southern Ontario, Canada - Leachate well 296A | ecosystem: Engineered > Solid waste > Landfill > Unclassified | place: Canada... | reverse complement strand
AAACCATCCATGAACTTCATTTTTTTTCCAATGACCCACTCTGAATCAATTCTTATCCTCGATTTTGGTTCTCAATTTACGCAGCTCATCGCCCGCCGCATTCGCGAACTGAATGTGTATTGTGAGATCCATCCGTTTAATGTTCCGTTTACTGCGATTGAATCATTTCAGCCAAAAGGAATTATCCTTTCCGGCGGACCGTCCAGCGTTTACGCTCCTGACGCACCCATTCCGGATTCACGCATCTATTCGCTCGGCGTGCCGGTACTGGGAATTTGTTATGGCCTTCAATTGATCGCATTTCAAAACGGCGGTGCGGTGACGAAAGCGCCGCGGAGGGAATTCGGCCGTGCACAGCTTTTAATGGACGACAACGGCGACATATTTAAAAATCTTACCCAGCAAACGGAAGTCTGGATGAGCCACGGCGATGAAGTGACAGCGATGCCAACAGGATTTGAGAAGATCGCCCATTCGGAAAACGCCGGAATCTGTGCGATCCGGAATGCCGAGAAAAAAATCTTCGGCATTCAGTTCCATCCGGAAGTGGTCCATTCAAAAGAAGGAAAAAAAGTTCTTTCCAATTTCGTCAAAGATATTTGCGGCTGCAGCGGAAACTGGAATGCCGACTCATTCATTGAAAGCGCTATTGCCAATATCCGTGCGAAGGTGGGAACCAAAAAAGTTCTTTGCGCTTTAAGCGGTGGTGTTGATTCGTCCGTTGCCGCCGTGCTGTTGCATAAAGCAATCGGCGATCAACTGTTCTGTATTCATATTGACAACGGATTGATGCGGCGGGGCGAAAGCCAACAGGTTGTGAAAACCTTCCGCGATGAATATCATATTGCGCTCGATTTTGTGGACGGGACGGAAACATTTCTTACTCGGTTGGACGGCGTGTACGATCCGGAACTGAAGAGAAAGATTATCGGAAAAACGTTTATCGATATTTTCGATACCGAGGCAAAAAAAGTAAGCGGCGCAGATTTTCTGGCGCAAGGAACGTTATATCCCGATGTGATCGAATCGGTTTCATTTAAAGGCCCATCCCAAACGATTAAAACGCATCATAATGTGGGGGGGCTACCGGAGAAAATGAACCTAAAATTAATCGAACCATTCCGGGAATTATTTAAAGATGAGGTACGCGCGGTGGGACGAAAATTGGGATTATCGGATGCTCTGATTGATCGACATCCATTCCCCGGACCGGGATTGGCAATCCGTATTTTAGGATCAATCACGAAAGAACGGCTGGAAGTGCTGCGGAGCGCGGATGAAATTTTTATCGGCGAATTGAGGAAACAGAACCTGTACCATTCCACCTGGCAGGCGTTTGCCGTGCTGCTGCCTGTTCAATCGGTCGGCGTGATGGGGGATGAGCGTACATACGAAAACACGGTGGCACTCCGAGCCGTGACGAGTGTGGACGGTATGACAGCCGACTGGGCGCATTTGCCCTACGAATTTCTCGCCCATGTTTCTAACAGAATCATTAACGAAGTTCGAGGGATCAACCGAGTGGTGTATGATATCAGTTCAAAACCACCGGCAACTATCGAGTGGGAGTAACTCAACCCTATGATCGAACTTCACCATCTTTGTAAAACATTCGGAAACTTCGTTGCTGTGGATGATGTATCGCTCTCGATCCCGTCAGGTGAATTTTTCGGATTCCTCGGTCCAAACGGCGCTGGGAAAACGACCACAATTAAAATGATGACCGGACTCTTTACACCCACTTCCGGATCGATTGTGATTAATGGTTTTGATGTAGCGGCACAGCCGCAGGAAGCGAAAGCGACTTTCGGTTATATACCGGACCATCCATATCTGTATGATAAACTGACCGGCAGGGAGTTTATCTATTATATGGGCGGTCTGTATAAAATGGAAAAGAACAATTTGAAGGAAAATGTGGACCGGGTAATTGATCTGCTTGAATTGGCGAGCTGGATCGATAAAAAAACGGAGGATTATTCGCAGGGGATGCGTCAGCGTGTAACATTTGCATCCGCCTTCGTTCATCAACCAAAGACGATCATTATCGATGAACCGATGGTCGGGCTCGATCCGCGGAGCGCGCGCATCGTGAAAGATTCGCTGAAAAAAATGGCGGAGGATGGGGCATCTATTTTTATGTCCACGCACATTCTGGAGATGGCGGAAGAATTGTGCGACCGGATTGGCATCATCAATAAAAGTAAAATCATCTTTCTCGATTCGAAAGAGAATCTGCATCTGCACAAAACGAAATACGAAGGGAATCTTGAATCGGTGTTCCTGGAACTGACGAAGGAATCGGACGAAGAGTGAACACCTTTTATCATATTCTGTGGTTCAAGAACCTGATGTTCTGGAAGGTATCCTTCAAGCAAGACCTTGGAACGGTGATTCGTACTATCGGTTCATTCGTTGTCTTCGGATCATTCGCCGTCGGTGCATTCTATTTTTCAAATTTTGTTACGGCGTATCTTTTAGAGAACGTGAAGATCGGCCTGTTTTTGTTTCACCGTTTTATCGGCATGCTGCTGTTCGTTTTTTTTGTGACGATCAATCTCGGCAACATGGTCGTTTCTTTTTCCACATTGTACCGCACTCCAGAGGTGCAGTTTCTGTTGACTACACCAGTATCGTATCTGAACATCTTCGTAATCAAATTCCTCGATAATTTTTTCTACAGTTCCGGCACATTATTTATGGTCGGATTTTCAGTGCTGCTGGGATACGGCGTCTATTTTGAATTGCCGTGGCATTTTTATCTGGTGATGATGTTCGGTGTATTGGTGCCGTTTATGTTTTTTGCCGCATGCGTGGCCGTAATCGTGCTGTTGCTACTGATGAAACTTGCGTCGAAGATTAATTTTCGTCTGTTGATCGCAGGAATTGTTCTTCTGTATATCGGTCAGGTGTATCTCTATTTTACGGTGTCCAGTCCGGTGAATCTTGTCCGTGAAGTAATGAAGTACTATCCGAACGTCGATATGTATTTCGGTTCGCTCGATCCGATGCCGCTGAAAATCCTTCCTAATTTTTGGGTTTCCGAGATCATGTATTTTTATGTCACCGGAAATGCATCGGCCGTTGTGGGATATACAGTGATGCTGGTGATGTCTACGGTCGGACTGTTTCTCTTCGCACTGGCGATTGCCGATGCCTATTACTATTCCACCTGGATCATGTCGCTTTCCATCAAATCTCTGACGATGAAAACACTGCAGTTTAAGAATCGGTTCTTCAGTTTTGGAAGTATCTCGTCGTTTTCGCCTCATGTAGAAGTATTATTAAAGAAGGAATTCTGGCAATTTGTTCGCGAGCCGATCCAATGGATCCATTTTATTGTGATGATGGGATTGCTGGTGATTTTTTTGTCAAGCGTCAGTACGCTGAATATCAAACTGGAATCGACAGATCTTCAGGCGGTGGTCTATCTTGTCGTTTTTATCTTTAATATCTTTTTAATCAATTCATTGGCGCTCCGGTTTGCGTTTCCGATGGTGAGTCTTGAAGGGAACGCATACTGGTCCATGCGAAGCGCCCCGATATCCGCAACAACAGTGTATTGGATCAAATTTTTTCTAGTAATGACTATTCTCGGTGTGTTAAGTATCGTGATCGCTTTTCTTTCAAATATTCCGTATTTGTTTGTTCACAAAATAACGGGAGACCATCCATGGATAGTAGAATATATCGTGCCGAAATATCAGGTAAAAATTCTGGCGTATTGTTCAATGATCATCACGCCAATTGTCACGGTAACACTTGTCAGTCTAAATTTCGGACTGGGTTCTGTATATGCAAATTTTATCGAAAAGAATCCGATCCGCATTGCTTCGTCTCAGGGAGCAACTATGACATTTTTATTGAGCGTGGTGTACCTTGTGCTGCTGCTGGCGGTGTATTATTTCCCAGCAACCATGCTGTTTAGTGCCGACATGAAACGGCAGCCGATCAATTGGTCTATGCTGCAGATTGTTGTCGGCGTAATTCTTATTCCATCGGCATTCATTTCGGTCGCCGCACATATTGTCGGGATCCGGTCGTTACGGAGGGATTTTTAATGAAACTGTTGTACACATTCTGTGTGCTAAGTACGTTTTGTGTCTTTGCACAGGAGGCGGAAGTATATTTCAATCAGTCTGCAGAAGAATATTTTTTACTTGGCATGCGTCAATACTCCCAGAAGGAATTTACGCCGGCACTGCATTCGTTTCGTCAGTCTATCGCCAGCATGCCGCAGAATCACCGCATCACTGCATCGATGGTAATGGCTGCAAAATCGGAATATGCGCTGAAGAATTATCGTGCGGCGATTGATCTGTGCGATTCCATCATCGCTCACTTTCAGACAACGTTATATCTGGAAGATATTTCGTTTACTCGGGGAATGTGTTTTTATAATCTGGGAATGTATCAAAGGGCATTTGGTGAGATGGTGTACACCTATGCCATTGCCCAACAGCGGCTGAACAAAGAGCATTCGTTTAGAGTAATAGAACACATGGCACAGGAATTTTTACCAGATGAACAAACAACTTCCGCCAATATCGATACACTTTCTGCGACCGTCAAAAATCTTTTACTCGTTGTCATGGCGGAAAAACAGTATCAGAACGGCAGATTGGATGAGGCGAGACTGTCCATTGAACGATTTGATCCTGCCAACGCGGATCAAACGCTGCAATTTCGGATTAATCACTTGCTATCACGGATCGAAAAGGGAAATCTCGTCCGCATCGGTGTATTGATTCCGCTGCAGCACTTGTTGCCGGTTGAAACGCGGGAGAAAAAAATCGTCAACGAAATGTTGGAGGGAATCCAGCTTGCGGTGAGCGATTACGAAGAACGGACGGTGCCGGGGCAAGTGTCGGTGGAACTGGATATCCGGGATTCGGAGAAAGATTCTACGGTGATTCAATCGGTGATTGGCGAATGGTCGGATGATCCGGATATTGTAGGAATTATTGGTCCAATTTTCAGCTCGGAAACGATGATTGCCGCCAAAGTCGCGCAGGAACGATCGATACCGATCGTTTCACCGACTGCGACTGACGAAGGAATTTCTGCAATAGGTCCGTACGTCTTCCAGGCGAATTCTACGAACGGCGCCAAGGGAAAAACGATGGCGCAATATGCCGTCAATGTGCTTGGAGCAAAAACAATCGCTGTGTTGACCTCCTCTGTGCAATCGTCAACAACGCAGGCGGACTCATTCGTTGCGGAAGTACAACGGCTTGGAGCGACAATTCTGATTGACCGCCGGTTCAAACGGGGAGAAAATGATCTTCGTTCGTACGTCCGTTCGATTCGTGTGGAAGCATCCGCATTGCGTCCGGATTACGTCGTGGCCATACGCGGCAAAATTAATGTCGCCGAGGTGACGAGAAAACTAGTGTCGCTGGGAATTAAATTTTCCTATATCGATTCAATTATTGCAACGGGCGGACTGGTGAATTTTACTTCGCTATTCGGGGACAGCGCAAAACGGATCGCCGATTCATTGCGATTGCCGGTGAAAAAAACATCGATCTATGTGGATAGTCTTCATTATCCGGTGACAACGCTTGATCTTGTCTATTGCCCCATCTCCAACAGCCATGAAATCGGCGTCATCACATCGCAACTGACATTCTATAATATCCGTTCCATATTGCTTGGTTCGGGCGATTGGAATGATGCAAATGAATTAGACCTGAACAAACGTTATGCAGATGGGGTGATTTTTGGACATGACCGTTGGATTGACCGGAACGATTATACGGGGAGAATTTTTTCAAAATATTCTCAGAAATACGGCAAACAGATGTCGGATAATGTGTTGTTTGGCTATGATGCCATGTCCTTGTTGATTAAACAGTTCAGCGAAGGTTCGTTAACCAGAGCTCAACTTGCTGAGGCGCTTGCAAATGTGTTCGAATATCCCGGTATCCGGAATGCCATTTCGTTAAAACCTGAACGGGTGAACAGCGCGCTGCACATCCTGCAATTTAAAAACGGCGCCGTCACCAAGCTGCAAACATATTCAACTCACTGAACCATGCCACACTCCTTATTCAACGAACCGCCCATTCGGTATACTACGATTAAAGAATGGCCGGAAGACGAACGTCCGCGTGAAAAACTGGTGAAACACGGTGCATCATCGTTGTCCGATGCGGAACTTCTGGCGATTCTCATCAACATCGGTACAAAGAATACCTCAGCTGTGGAAGTTGCTAAACGGCTGTTGCGCGAATATTCGTCGTTAAAGCGGATCGCCTCGCTTTTCGTAGCCGATCTGAAACAGACGAAACATAAAGGGATCGGAACGGCGAAGGCGGTGACGATTGTTGCTGCGTGTGAAATAGCGCGACGCATTGCTGCGAAAGAAAACGATACGAACGCTCCCATTCGTTCGCCGGAAGATATTCAACAGCGGTATGGTCCCGAATTGCGCGATTTGAAGCAGGAGCAATTTATGGTTGTCTGTTTAAGCAGTGCAAATAAGATTATCCGAGACCGGATCATTACCAAAGGACTGTTGAATTCATCGCTCACGCATCCGCGCGAAGTATTCCGTGAAGCGATTCTGGAAAATGCCGCCAGTGTAATTCTGCTCCACAATCATCCCAGTGGGAATCTGGAACCGAGCAGGGAGGACATCGCCGTCACCAAACAGATTGTTGAAGCGGGAAAGATCATCGGGATTTCTGTGCACGACCATATCATCATCGCGGGGGACGGGTACACCAGCATGATGGAACGGGGACTGATGTAGCTGCGACGACTGTTCGCGTATGGATTTTTTATATTACGACCTCAAGCTATTGTTGACTAATGAAAAACAGAGAGTGTACACTCACCGTTGAAGATGAAAGTATCGCTGGAATCGTTGCGTTAAAACTTCTGAAGTCGACGGCAGAGTTTCACCATTGTATATTTACCGGTTGTGATTTGTCTAACGCTAATCTTTCCGGTAGGAGTTTTATCGAGTGTGAATTTTTCGGCAGCAATTTTGCACTAGCAAATGTCTCCGGCGCTTCATTTCGAAGCGTCACATTTAAGGAGTGCAAACTATCCGGTGTGCGATTCGATCAATGCAACGCGTTTTTGTTCACCGTCCGGTTTGAAGGATGCATTCTCGATCGAGCGTCACTCTATCGGTTAAAAGCAAAAAAAACACAATTCATAAAATGCAGCTTAAAAGAGACGGACCTTTCAGAGTGCGATCTATCCGGTTCGGAGTTCGATCTCTGCAATCTTGAACGCACGATTTTTGACAGGACCAATCTGGAACGCGCTGATTTTCGAACGGCATACAATTATTCAATCGATCCGAAAAAAAACAGGATAACGAAGGCGAAGTTTTCATCGGCTGGCGTTGCCGGATTACTGGATAAATACGATATTGTTATAGAAATGTAAAGCAACTGTTTGAGATTAACGCTGTGCCATTGGACGAAAAAAAACCGCCAACTATTTATTATTCGTTATGATAAAAAAAATCAATCACATTGGTGTTGCTGTTAAAAATCTTGGATTATCTGCTGAATTGTTCAACAAACTTTTCGATCGACCGCAGCCATTTACCGAATCGGTGCCGGAACAAAAAGCAACAATCGCTTTTTATCCACTCGGAGAAAGTTCGGTTGAACTGATTGAATCAACCTCTCAAGAATCTTCCCTCTCAAAATTTATCGAAAAACGGGGTGAAGGCATTCATCATCTCTGTTTGGAAGTAGATGATCTTCAAGAAGAAATTATCCGCTTAAAAGGTCATGGATTTCAATTCGTAAACGATATTCCCTCCGAAGGTGGAGATGGATATTGGGTGGCGTTTCTCCATCCGAAATCGACGAACGGAGTGCTCATAGAGCTTTGTGAAAAAACGAACTAATCAGTATAAAGAATTCAAGAGGATCATAATTAACAAAAATGGGTCATCAGCAAATCGAGCATTAACATCCAACTTCTCAAACCTGTAGCAGCTTTTAGTATTTTCTTTTCCTCTCATGACTGACGGCATTCAAATATCGCTGATCGATAAATTCGATCTGCAAGATAAGCTGGACAACCTGCCGATAAGCCCTGGTGTGTACCAATTCAAGAATAAGGAAGGTGTCATCCAATATGTCGGGAAAGCGGTAAATCTCCGCAATCGTGTTCGTTCATATTTTCACCAATCCCGCAATCACGAACCTCGCATCGCATCCATGGTTTCAAAAATCTCCGACCTGGAAATTATCACCACCGATTCGGAAGTGGAAGCGTTGATTCTTGAAGCTAATCTCATAAAACTGCACAAGCCGCGATACAACGTCAATTTGAAGGACGACAAATCGTATCCGTTCATCGTCGTAACAAACGAACCGTATCCGCGTGTCTTTGTGACGCGAAGAATCCGGCGGGACGGTTCCCGGTATTTCGGTCCGTACACCGATGTGTTGACGATGCGCGCGGCGCTAAAAACAGTCCGAGACATCTTTATGATCCGCAGCTGCAATTTTATGATCGACGATGAGTTTATTGCGAGGAAGAAGACGCGGGTCTGTTTGGATTACCACATCAAAAAGTGTCAGGGGCCGTGCGAAGGACTGATTTCTCAGGCACAATACAGCGTGATGATCGCAAATGTGGAACAGGTGCTGAATGGGAAAGTCACCGTGGTGCTTGAATCACTTGAACAGCAGATGAATACGGCGGCGGAACAACTGAAGTTCGAAGATGCAGCGCATTTCCGCGATCGAATGAAAGAATTGGAAATTTATTCCTCAAAACAAAAAGTGGTGGATGTGGAACTACGCGACAGAGATATCGTTGCGGTGTCGACAGAAGAAGATGATGCGTGCGGTGTAATCTTTAAAATTCGCGAGGGGAAGGTGATCGGACGGCAGCATTATTATATGAGTGGAGTGGAAGGAAAGACAGACAGCGAAATTCTGGAAACGCTGGTGCAGCGATATTACCTGGAAGCGGTCGACGTTCCGAAAGAGATCATTCTTTCTTTCGATATCGAATCAAAAACACTCATCCAGCAATGGCTGACACTGCGTCGCAGCGGTGGAGTTTCTTTTGTGATGCCGGAAGGGGGCGAACTGGCGAAATTAATAGCCATGTGCAAGAACAACGCAAAGTTTCTTCTTGACGAGTTAAAACTGCAGCGGTTGAAGCAGAAAGATTTTATTCCTGCTGCCGTACGATCCCTGCAGCGCGATCTCCGAATGACGAAGCCTCCGCGAAGAATCGAATGTTTCGACATTTCACATTTTCAGGGGACGGAGACAGTCGCCTCTATGGTCGTATTTGTTGACGGGAAACCGAAGAAGAGTGAATACCGGAAATTCAAAATCAGAACCGTTGCCCCTGCCGACGTGAACGATTTTGCCAGTATGAAAGAGGTGATCTACCGCCGCTATAAACGCGTGCAAGACGATGCTCTCGAGATGCCAGAACTGATTATGGTGGATGGCGGGAAAGGACAACTTTCCAGTGCAGTGGAGTCGTTGAAAGAATTGAAATTAGATCAGCACCCGATCATCAGTCTCGCAAAGCGGCTTGAAGAAGTATTTGTTCCAGATCAAAGCGATCCGCTACCGATCCCGAAATCCTCTTCCGCGTTAAGACTGTTGCAACAATTGAGAGATGAAGCGCACCGATTCGCGATCACGTTCCATCGGTCACTGAGGGCTAAACGAACGTTACAAACGGAATTGGATTTGATTGAAGGAATAGGGAAAAAACGGGCAAAAGAACTATTGGAAGCATTCGGTTCAGTGCAGGGGGTAAAATTTGCCACTGCTGAACAATTAGGTGAAGTTGTTGGGGAAAAAACTGCTCAAAAAATTCAGGAATATTTTGACACAGATGATGGCGATGCGGTTTCCCTCACCGGAGAAAATCCATCATAAATAAAACAAAACCGCCCCTTTCCGAATATTTCCCGCTTTCTTTTTGAAGCAATAAATGTATTGGTAGACATGTTATTTTTTCACTATTCCAGATAGAAATCCTTTACAGAAGTATCGGGCAACAACAATTTTCCAAGAAATTCCCGGAAACATACCGTGTGAATGTGCGCACCGTTGCTTCTAAAACAGTATCATTCCCAATTTTTCTTTGTTTTTCAGCCGTAATTCGGTTATCTTTCAATTTATAGACAGTTCAATATACACTTTTCACAATATTTTGCAGTAAGGAGTTGTTACGTAGTATGGCTATAATGACAAGAATGCGAAACAATATGCCGGTCATTCTTATTGGATTGGTAGTTGTTTTTATCATCACGATCGTGTTCGAATGGGGCATGGATTATTTGGGTATGTCACGGCAATCCGACACCATTGGAGTGATCGAAGGGAAAAAAGTATCGTATCAGGAATTCTCTGAACTGGTTCGCCAGCAGACGGAACAATATAAACAACAGTCCAAGCAAGACCCGGATGAGGCGCTGATAAAGCAGATTCGTGAGCAAGTGTGGAACAATCTTGTTACTCAGACGTTGTTGGAACGCGAAACAAAAAAAGCAGGCATCAGCGTGACCGATCAGGAGATTATCGACTGGGTTCGCGGTGAAAATCCTCCGGAATTTCTTGTACAGCAGTTCCGCGATTCCACCGGACAGTTCCGGCGCGATGCGTATGAACAGGCGCTGAACGATCCCCGCAATAAAGAAATCTGGATCCAAGTGGAAACAGCCCTGCGTCAGCAGCGATTGGCAGAAAAAATGCAAAGCATCGTCTTTTCGTCGGTGCGCGCAACCGACGGTGAAATCCGCGACCGTTATACGGATCAGAATATGAAAGCGAACGTTCAGTACGCATTTTTCGATCCGGACAGGATTATCGCAAACGAAGTCGTAACGGTGACGGATGATGATATGAAAAAAATGTACAACGAAAATACCGATGAATTCAAACAACCGGCAGTCCGGAAACTGAAGTACATCTTCATCACCGATCAGCCATCAGCACGCGATTCCGGCGAAATTCTTTCGGAGATCAACAGCATTCTTCAGCGTGCCAATGCCGGTGCGGATTTTCTGGAAGTGCAAAAAGATTACTCCGAAACTTCCCCCCAGCCTGCATTCTTTAAACATGGTGAATTGACTCAAGAAAAAGAAACGGCAGTATTTTCAGCAAAAACCGGCGATGTGATCGGCCCGGTATCGGATTACGAAGGCGTTCATATCTTTAAAGTGTTGGAAGAAAAAAAGAGCGTCGATGTATTCGTTAAAGCGCGCCATATCCTGTTAAATGCATCCAGCGCAGAACAAGAAGCATCGGCGCGTTCGCTTTCCGGAGAACTGATTGCACGCGCAAAACGAGGTGAAGATTTCGCGGCTCTTGCTCGTCAATATTCCACCGAACCGGCCGCTACTAAGACTGGCGGCGATCTTGGCTGGTTTGGAAAAGGAAGAATGGTGAAGGAGTTTGAAGCGGCGGCATTATCCGGTCGTCCGGGACAAATCATCGGACCGGTGAAAACACAATTCGGCATCCATGTTATTAAAATTGAAGGGCGCGATTCACGGGAATTAAAAGTGGCAACGATTACGCTGCCGATTAAGGCAAGTTCGTCCACACGGGAAGAGGCATTCCAGCGCGCACAGGATTTTGCCTATATCGCGAAAAAGGGAAATTTTGAAAAGGATGCGGAATCTTCCGGTTTCAAAGTTCTGGAAACATCGGAATTTGCCAAAGGCGCATATATTCCCGGTCTCGGTCAGTTTGAATCGATCAACAAATTCGCTTTCAATAACGATCTCGGCGATATCAGCGACGCGTATCAGGTAAACAACGGATATACGGTAGTAAAAATCTCCGAAGTGAAAAAAGAAGGTGTTCGTGTGTTCGAAGATGTAAAAGAGTCGTTGCGCGGTCGTACACTGCGCGAAAAGAAGATGGCATCGTTAAAAGAAACAGTGAATCAAAAATATTCGTCGTTGGGAGATAACGGCGACCTGAACTCACTTGCCTCCGATCCCAATGTTTCTGTGCAGATCACCGGCGATTTCACTTTCGGCGGCGGTGTACCAACAGTTGGACGTGAATTTGCTTTTAGCGGTGCTGCGAAAAATGCGGAACTTGGGAAAATTGTTCCTCCGGTGGAAGGGAAACGAGGTTTTTATCTGATGAAAGTAATCACCAGAACACCGTTCGATACTGCCGGATACAATTTGATGAAGAACATGCTCTCCACGCAACTGGTGACGGAAAAGCGACAGCGTGTGTTAACAGAATGGCTGGCGAAATTGAAGGAAACATCGGACATTGAGGATAACCGGGACCTCTTCTTCCGGTAACGATCCACTCAGATCCTTGAGGAGCTATGCGGACGATCGTACTGTTGCATATACTATTCACGAGCGCGCTTCTGCCGCGAGATCATGATCTTTCGATCTCAGTGAAAGGAACATTCACCACCAGCACGCGATTGACGTATAACATCGAACGGAAGAATACCTACAGCGAAGAACGGACCATCGCTTCAAATTTTGGATACGGTGCGGATGTTCGCTGGAACATTCTTTGGGACAGGTTCTACCTCGGGTTGTCTGGCGAAAAAGTGTCCGGAATGGACAAACGATCGGTGTTATATGCGCAGTATAGTTATTTGGCAGTTCCGTATGAAGAGGGATTTGAAATAACAGCAGTTGAGTTGAGCGGGTATTATATTGTTCCCCTCAGTTCCGAAAAATTAAAATTTTATCTCGGCGGCGGATTAGGGACATACGACGGTACTCGAAGTTTTTCGATTGCCGGAGTTCAAGCGGAAACGGTTTCATCCGCATCGTATATGGGAATTCATGTGATGACCGGAGTCGAATATCGACTGCATCCGCTCATCGGATTCCGATTCGAAATTAAATTCCGTGATCCACATTTCGATGTGACGTCCAAGTTTGAACAAACAACAGCACTGTTTCAGGGACGACGTATTCCACTGCCACAAACGGAGAATGTGACGAAAGTAAATCTTTTCGGAGTAAATTATATGGGCGGCATCGCCGTCACCTTATAACGCCACCCGAACATTGAAAGAGAAATTCCCGCCGATAGATCGGCGGGAATTTGTTTTTATAACAACGACAGAATGAAACTTAAAGAAAAACAATCGATTATCTTCTTAACCGGATTTATGGGAAGCGGGAAAAGTACTGTGGGTCCTATTCTGGCAAATACGATCGGTTTTCAGTTTATCGATCTGGATGTGTTGATCGAAACGAAAGAGAAGAAACGGATCAGCGATATTTTTGCGGCGGAGGGGGAACAGATGTTTCGTTTTCTTGAGCGTGAGACGCTGAAAGAAATTCTACAGCACAAGTCGACGATTGTTTCACTCGGTGGAGGCACCGTGACGAACGATGAGTCCCTTGAACTGGTTAAACTGCACGGCGTGCTGGTCTATTTAAAATCTGATATTGAACATATTTTTCAACGGCTACGAACAAAAAGCGACCGGCCGATGTTGCGTGACGAAGACGGGAAATTATTGGACGGCGAGGGACTTCGAAAGAAAATCGAAAACCTGTTAACCGCCCGCGAACACTATTACCTCCAGGCCGATATTGTTATCTCCACAGACGATAAAAAAATCGGATACACCATCGACGAACTTGCCAAAAAACTGGCACACTATATTGACTAAAAAAATGCACATCGTCACCGTCCCGCTCGGGGACCGTTCGTATCCGATCTACATCGGCAGCGGATTGCTGCGCCAATCCGGTTCGATCTTTCAACGGCACGGTATCGGTAGATCGATTGTTATTGTTTCAGATACACATGTGGCGGAGTTGTACCTTTCAACGGTAGAAAAAAGCCTCATCGCAAAAAAATTCAATGTTCATTCCATCATCCTCCCGCCCGGTGAGCAACAGAAACGGTTGAATACTGCGGACAGGATCTACACTGAACTTCTAAAACGTAATATCGAACGTTCAGCAACAATTGTTGCGTTGGGTGGAGGAGTGATCGGCGATCTTACCGGATTTATTGCCGCAACATATCTGCGCGGTATCGGTTTTGTGCAGATTCCGACAACGCTGCTTGCACAGGTGGATAGTTCTGTCGGCGGAAAAGTTGGGATCAATCATATGCTGGCGAAAAATATGATCGGCGCATTCTACCAGCCGCAGTTCGTGTTGTCGGATGCTACTGTGCTGCGGACGCTGCCGAAACGGGAGATGATCAGCGGCATGGGCGAGATTGTAAAATATGGGATGATTCTGGATCAGAAATTTTTCCGGTACATAGAACAACATTTGGATCGCGCGTTTGCTAGAGATTCTGCCGTTCTTTCCCATTTGATCAGGAAAAGTTGTGAATTAAAAGCATATATAGTTTCCAACGATGAAAAAGAACAACATTTGCGGGCAATCCTGAATTTTGGTCATACAATAGGCCACGCTCTGGAGCACGCCGGACACTATGGCGTACTGAAACACGGTGAAGCGATTCTTTATGGAATGGTTGCCGAGGCGCACATCGCGTTTCGCAACGGGATGATATCTTCCGGGGAAAAGGAACGGCTTGAGCGATTAATTCAGCAATTGCCGCTTCCGTTGCTGACGCCGATACGGCTGCAGTCTGCTGCCCTACTGAACACGATGATGAAAGATAAAAAAACGAATAATGGAATTATCCGCATGCCGTTGCCGAGTGCTATCGGTACGGTGCTGCTCCCCTCCAATGTTGATCGGCAGTTTATTCTGGATGCGATCGATTATGTGAAGGTGTATGGTTCGTAATCTCATCAGCACAATTCTTTTTTGCTTTCCTTTCCCTGTACTTTACTCTCAGGAATTTATCCACGATCCCCACGCGTTCGGTACGAATATCGCCGCAGGGGGGATCGACCAGCCGCGATTCCAATTTGTTGATATCGACGGTGACAATGATCAGGATCTGTTCATTCTGGACAGGGATGAACGGCTCTGGTTCTATCGCTCAGCGGGAGGTACGCTGAAGCTGGAACCGGAGACGACGTTCGATCTGAAAGCCGGATCTTGGTTTCATTTTCTGGATATCGATCATGACGGCGATGTGGATTGTTTTACGAACGGTAGTTTCTCGGAAGTATCGCTCTATACGAATACCGGAACGTCTTCAATTCCCCAATTTCAACTCACTTCTGCTGCGCTGCTCGACACCTCCGGGATAGAATTATTCAGCGAACGTTTCAGTATTCCCACCTTTGCCGACATCGATGGGGATGGGGACGATGATTTTTTCAGCGGCGGATCGATCGGGTCCATTACCTTCTTTAAGAATATTGGTACACCTAACATTCCGCAGTTCACCTTTATCACCAGTTCGTTCGGGGGGATCAACATTCAAGGAGGACCGGGCTCCATTCACAAAGCGATGCACGGCGCCAGCGGAATCGAATTTTTCGATGCGGATAGTAACGGTGTGCTAGATTTGTTTTGGGGCGATTATTTTAATCCAAGTCTTTATTTCCTCTATAACAAAGGGACAAAACAAAACGCCAATATCTCACTGGTCGATTCTACGTATCCAAACGAAGCAGTCATTCAATCGTACGGATTTAATATTCCACAGCATGTAGATATTGATGCAGACGGCGCCGTCGATATGATGGTGGGCAGTGTATTCCCGTCGACGGAAGTTGACAATTTTTTCTTTTATAAAAATGCCGGTACTAATGCTGTGCCGTTGTATGTTCTGCAGACGAAAAATTTTCTTCCGATGATCGATGCCGGTTCCCGTAGCAGCGTCGCGGCAGCGGATTTTGACGGCGACGGCGATGTCGATCTAGTGATCGCTTCGGCATTCGGAACGGTTCAGATCCATGACAATACCGGGACTAAGAGTGCGCCGCAGTTTCAAGCTCAGCCGCAGTCTACGATAATGCTGGAAAATAATTTTTATGCGACTGTTTCTGCCGGTGATGTGAATTCTGACGGTACAATGGATTTGATGATCGGAAATTTTGACGGGAGAATCAGCACATTTGCCAATACAACAACCGATGGAGTGATCTCATTCGCAAAGATTCTATTTCCGCTTGATCAATACGATGCCGGGCAGAACTCTGCTCCATGCATCGTGGATATCGACAATAATGGTACGAACGACCTGCTCGTTGGCAGCAGCGGCGGACAAGTCGTGTTGTTCAAAAATTCAGGAACGAATGCTTCTCCGATCTATACGGTCGATTTGTCGTTCACGAACATCGATGTTGGAAATGATGCTATTCCTTTTACAGCAGATATCGATAATGATGGATCACTCGACCTGCTTATTGGAAACAGTGATGGTATTCTCTATCACTATAGACAGTCGAAATCTTCATCCAGCACATTCGAAGTTGTAACGGATAAATTCCAGAATATTGCACTCACGACGCAAGCTTCTCCGTGTGTGATCGATATCGACAATGACGGAGACAACGACATAATACTCGGAAACGGCAAAGGGGGTATCTTCTATTATAGGAATGCCGGTACATTATCTTCACCAACAACACACAGAGCTGCACCGTCTGATCTTGAAGTGTCGTATAATTACCCAAATCCCTTTAATCCTTCGACGACAATCGTTTTTTCTCTTCCTGAGGACGGTCTTGTTTCGATTGAAATTTTTGATATACTCGGGCGATCAGTTGAAACCTTAACAAATGGCAATATGAAATCCGGAAAACATTCCGCAATGTGGAACGCAACTAATGCTAGAACGGGAACGTATTTTTGCCATTTTGTTGTCAATAATAAAGAGGGCCGGCGGGAATTTACACATCGAATGTCACTCATCAAATAATCATTACAGGAGTTTTTCATGCAGTTTGTTCGAACCACAGTCTTATTATTGTTGTCGCTTGTTGTATTCGATATGCTGTATGCACAGGGTGGTAGCAATGTTCAATTCATCGGTCAGATGCGGACTCGAGGAACAAGCGGGTATTCACAAATCTGGGGATATACTGCCCCGGGTGGAAAGGAATATGCCATCCTCGGTTGTTTCGGCGGTACGCAGATTGTTGATATCACCGGCGATACGTTGAAGGAAGCCGCATTCATTCCCGGTCCGAATTCGGGATGGAGAGAAATGAAAGTATATCAACACTATGCGTATATCGTCACCGAAGGAAACGGTGCCGGGCTGCAGATTATTGATCTTGATTCCATGAAGTTGGTGAACACTATCACGAATACACAAATACCATCCGGGCACACGGTTTCCATCGAAGGAAAATATCTGTATGTGAATGGTTCCCGTTACAAAAATGGGGGAATTGTCGTCTTCGATCTGACCAATCCCGTCAGTCCTGTTGTGGTCGGAGAATATCAGTCAGAATATGTGCACGACTGCGTGATCAAAAATGATACAATTTACGCCGCGGCGATTTACGGTGAAGGACTCGACATAATCGACGCGACCAACAAAGCGGACATCAAACGTGTTAGTGTAACAAATTATCCGTTTTCCGGCACACACAATACGGATGTGACAACGGATAAAAAATATGTTTTTACCACAGATGAGATCAACAACAATCCGGATCATAACGGAAATATTCTGAGAGTGTGGGACCGGACAGATGTTACTAATCTAAAACTTGTTGGATCGTACGTTGCTCGTCCCCACACGATCGTCCATAATATCCATGTAAAAGGCAACTACGGATATTTGGCGCATTATTCAGAAGGGGTGCGGATATTGGACATTCACTATCCCGAGATACCGGTCGAAGTTGCGCACTATGATACGTATATCGGTTCCGTGAACGGTTATGTCGGGGCATGGGGAACATTTCCGTATTTCATCTCAAATAAAGTAATTATTTCGGATATCAGCGGCGGGCTGTTCGTTATGCGTTTTGCAGGACAGGATGGATCAGTAAAAGCGGCGCGTGCAATTGTGACGGTGTTGGATTCCGCGACAAATCTGCCACTCAGCGATGTGAAAGTAACATTGTCCGGCAGGCTCGACACATTACTGACTGACGCCGCCGGCAACGTGAAATTCGGCTCACTGTCTGACACGCTGCTCGTGACATTTTCCAAATCGACCTACTCAACAGGTTATGGAACTCGCGTTCAGAATATTGTCATGCAGTATGACACCGTTATTTCTGTTACCGTCTACATGAGTCAAATGAAATCTGGCTCATTAACTGTGAAGGTCATAAACAACGCAATATCTGCACCGGTAAAAGATATTTTACTTTCGGTGGCGAACACACCGGTGAAAGGAATAACCGACACAGTGGGAGAATTTTCAATTCCTGCATTGCTTGGCGGTAGAACGTTTTCCGTGATTGCCACCCAATGGGGGTTTTTACCAGAAACATCGTTTGTCACCATTATTGGAGGAGCGAAGAATACCATTACCATGCAATTAACGCCAAACGGGTTGGATAATTTTGAAGTTGATCTCGGATGGACAGTCGGAAGCAAATCGGATTCCGGTAATCAAGGAATCTGGTCCCGGACTGTTGCAACAGCTGCTGTCGTCGGGGCGGACACACTTCAGCCTTCATACGACCATACGGTGAACGGGAACATGCTTTTTGTTACCGGACCGTCTTCTTCTCCGACTGATTACGTCACCTACCGTACGACGTTGACATCTCCGGTGTTCAATACAGAGTTCATTCCCAACCCTTCGATACTATTCTGGGTGTATTTTAATTCTCGTTCGGCAGCGAAAGATGATACATTGTACGTTGAAGTGTCCAGTAATAAAGGCGGAAACTGGAAACAGGCTGCGGCCATTTCTGGAAAACTGCCGTACTGGAGGCAATACCGGATCGATCTTTCCAGTTTGGTATCATCATCAGATCAGATGATGATCCGTTTTGTTGCAAAAGATGGAGGTGCATCATCCGTTTTCGATGCAGCGATTGATGATATTGAATTCGGTGATAATTTGCAGCTCTCCATAGATCGGGAAGAAACGACGATGCCGGATGCATTTGTATTACAACAGAATTATCCGAATCCGTTTAATCCTTCCACGACCATTCGATACTCGGTTCCGAAAGCGGTTTTTGTTTCTTTGAGAGTGTATGATCTACTTGGAAAGGAGGTAAACACTCTCGTCCATGAATTGAAGCAGGCGGGTCGCTATTCCGTTTCCTTCAACGGTGAAGGATTATCGAGCGGCGTGTATTTTTATAAATTACAAACGGGGAATGTCATCCAAACCAAAAAACTGGTCTTAATGAAATAGTTTTAGAGATCACTCCGCACTAAAAAACGTCGCTACTACTTTAGCGGCGTTTTTTTAATTTTTTCCCGTATATCATGCGCTGTTCCGTTTGATTGATTTTATGGTTTAAATCAATTAGTATAGAGCGGTCAACCTTGGGAGAGTCTCTTTAGTCGTTCATTTTTTAACTCAATACACCTCTTATGAATGCATTCCCGTTTCTGCTCGTCGCGCTCTGCGTTATGGTCATCATGTATCGTTATTACAGTGCGTTCATTGCTGCAAAGATCATAGCGTTCGACGATTCGCGGCAAACGCCGGCGCACAGATTTAACGATCATCACAATTTCCATCCGACGAACCGTTGGGTGCTTTTCGGCCATCATTTCGCTGCTATTTCCGGAGCAGGTCCATTGATTGGACCGGTTCTTGCGGCGCAGTTTGGGTTCCTGCCGGGATTTCTTTGGCTGCTTGTCGGCGTTGTGTTAAGCGGCGCTGTTCATGACTTTACGGTGCTTGCCCTCTCCGTGCGACACAACGGAAAATCGCTTGCGGAGATTGCGCGAAAAGAAGTGAGTCCGCTTGCTGGTACGATCGCATCCATTGCCATACTTTTTATCATCATCATTGCATTAGCGGGACTCGGTCTCGCTGTAACGAATGCATTGCACGAGAGTTCGTGGGGCACTTTTACTATCACGATGACGATTCCTTTGGCGCTTTTCGTCGGATGGTATATGAACAACTTCCGAAAAGGGAAAATAGCGGAGGCGAGTTACATTGGTGTTTTCGGCGTGCTGTTGTGCGTCTTTCTCGGTGGTTACATTCCCGGTTCTTCGCTTGCTCCGTATTTCACCCTTTCCCGTACTTCCATTATCAATTGGATGGCTGTCTACGGATTCTTTGCATCGGTACTGCCGGTCTGGCTTTTGCTTACACCGCGTGATTATCTCAGTTCATATATGAAAATCGGTACAGTGACTGGGCTAGTGATCGGAGTCTTTATCGTTATGCCGGATCTGAAGATGCCAATGGTTTCTATCTTTGCAGATGGAGGAGGTCCGATCATACCCGGGAAACTTTTCCCGTTCGTGTTTGTGACGATTGCCTGCGGTGCAATTTCTGGATTTCACTCTCTCATCTCATCCGGCACAACACCGAAGATGATCGAAAAAGAATCAGACGTACGGTTTATCGGGTACGGTGCTATGCTCATCGAAGGACTGGTGGGTATCATCGCGCTGATCGCTGCGTGTTCTCTTCATCCGGGTGATTATTTTGCTATTAATGTGCCGCCGGCAAAGTTCGAAGCGCTCAACATCCCGCCCGTTAATCTTGAAGAACTTGCCCGAGAAGTGGGTGAAGTGATTGCCGGAAGACCCGGAGGAGCTGTCTCGCTTGCAGTCGGATTTGCACAGATCTTTTCAGCCATTCCCGGCATGAAAGGATTAATGTCTTACTGGTATCATTTTGCCATCATGTTTGAAGCTCTTTTCATACTTACTACGATTGACGCAGGAACACGCGTAGGCCGTTTCATTGTACAAGAATTCCTCGGACACTTCTCCCCAAAGTTTTCGCGGACAAACTGGTGGCCGGGCGCGATCATAAGTACTGCACTTATTGTTGTCTCCTGGGCCTATTTCATTCATACGGGCAATGTGAGCACCATCTGGCCCATGTTCGGCGTTGCGAATCAATTGTTGGCTGTGGTGGCGCTTTCGGTCGTCACTACCGCCATTATCAATGCAGGAAAACAGCGTTATCTCTGGGTGACTGCTGTACCGCTTCTGTTTGTAGCAACCACAACGCTCACTGCTGGTGTTCTGAACATTATGGATAATTTCTGGCCTCTCACGTACAATGCCGAAACTGCAGTGCAAGGATACGTGAACAGCATCCTTACATCGATCATCATTATTTGCGCACTGGTCATATTGGTTGATGCAATGCGTACCTGGTACCGTGTACTCGTTCGTAAGCAGTACATCATCGATGATAAATTAGTGGATGGTTCGGCCCCCGGTTTTGTACCTCCGGGGTACGGTTTGAGTTGAATCATTCGGAAGAGTGTCACTGGTGAGTTTTCATTTTACAGACAGTACCGTGAAGAGTTGCTGTGCAACACTCTTTCAAAAAGGAATTCCGTTGGAACGTCGCAAATTTTTTCGTACTTTATGATTATAGATCGTTAAAAGCCTCCCTGGAAGTAAACCCACGGAGGTTTTTATGTATCGTACCGACCACTTGACAAAACGACTGTAATGCCAAAACGAACCGACATTAAATCAATTCTTATCATCGGCAGCGGTCCGATTGTTATCGGACAAGCCTGCGAATTTGATTATTCCGGAACTCAAGCCTGCAAGGTACTTCGCGAAGAAGGGTACCGCATCATATTGATCAACAGCAATCCTGCTACGATCATGACCGATCCCGAACTGGCGGATGCCACGTATATCGAACCGATCACACCGGAATTCGTCGAAATGATCATCGAAAAAGAGCGGCCGGATGCGATTCTTCCCACAATGGGTGGACAGACGGCATTGAATACCGCGGTAGCGTTGGCGGAACGAGGCGTGCTGGAAAAATACAACGTGGAACTAATCGGCGCGAACCTTCAGTCAATTAAAAAAGCGGAAGATCGTCAGCTTTTTAAAAAGACCATGACGGAAGTTGGACTGGAAATGCCGCGCGGCGGATTTGTGTACACACTGGAAGAAGCATTAAAAGTTGTACAGGGTATCGGTAATTTTCCGATCATTATTCGTCCTTCGTTCACGATGGGTGGTAGCGGCGGCGGTATTGCATATAATATTGAAGAGTTTAAAACAATTGTTGATAACGGTTTGATTCAGAGTCCGACGCATGAAGTGCTGGTGGAAGAATCCGTGCTGGGGTGGAAAGAATATGAACTGGAAGTGATGCGCGATACGAAGGATAACGTCGTCATCATTTGTTCTATTGAAAATTTTGATCCGATGGGCGTGCATACCGGTGATTCGATTACCGTTGCGCCGGCACAGACCTTAACGGATAAGGAATATCAGTACATGCGTGACGCGGCTTTAAAAGTGATGCGCGCCATCGGCGTGGATACCGGTGGATCGAATGTACAGTTCTCCATGAATCCGGAAAACGGGAAGATGTATGTGATTGAGATGAATCCGCGGGTCTCTCGAAGCTCCGCACTCGCTTCCAAAGCGACCGGATTCCCGATAGCGAAAATTGCTGCAAAACTCGCCGTCGGATACACTCTTGACGAAATCCCCAACGATATTACCAAACTAACCCCCGCTTCCTTCGAACCAACCATTGATTACACTGTTGTTAAAATTCCCCGATGGGATTTCGAAAAATTCAAAGGTGTGGATGATACGCTCGGCGTGCAAATGAAATCGGTTGGCGAAGCAATGGCATTCGGACGCACATTCAAAGAAGCATTGCAGAAAACACTCCGCTCTCTTGAGCAAGGACGTTTCGGGCTTGGCGCGGACGGGAAGGATCATTTTGAGATTGACGCACTGACGAAATCACAAAAAACTTCTTGGCTGAAAAAAGTAAAAGAACAGCTGCGGAAACCGAAGGCGAATAATATTTTTTACATTCGGTATGCATTTCTTCTCGGTTTATCGATCGACGATGTTCACGGTTTGACGAAAGTCGATCCGTGGTTCCTCTTTAATATTAAACAGATCATCGATCTCGAGAACGAACTGAAAAAGATCCCGCTGGAATCGGTGAATGCCGAGACGATGCGCCACGCAAAAGAATACGGCTTTTCCGACCGTCAACTCGCCCATCTCTGGAAAACGGAAGAAGCAACAGTTCGGCAATTGCGGAAAACGCTGGGAGTGATTCCGGTGTATAAAATGGTGGATACCTGCGCGGCGGAATTTGAATCAAATACGCCGTATCATTACTCCACGTACGATCAGGAAAATGAGTCGCATCGGTCGGCAAAGAAAAAAGTGATTATTCTCGGCGGTGGACCAAACCGCATCGGACAGGGAATTGAATTCGATTATTGTTGCGTGCATGGAGTGAAATCGCTCCGTGAAGAAGGATACGAAACAATTATGATCAACTGTAATCCGGAGACGGTGTCGACGGATTATGATACGACGGACAAATTGTATTTTGAACCGCTCACCGTCGAAGATGTGCTGAACATTTGCGATCTGGAACAACCGGAAGGAATCATCGTCAGTTTCGGCGGACAGACGCCGCTGAAGATTGCCAAAGCGCTCGAAGCGAACGGCGTCCGAATTCTCGGAACATCAACGGAAGGGATCGACCTTGCGGAAGACCGCGAACGGTTCGGCGATCTGTTACGGAAGAATAAGATCGAACATCCGAAATACGGCACGGCGTTTTCTGTGAAAGATGCACTGCTGGTGGCAGAAGAGATCGGATATCCGGTGCTCGTTCGTCCGTCATACGTGCTCGGCGGTCGCGCCATGCAGATTTGTTACACGAGCGATGCGTTGAAACAATACATGAAACTTGCTGTTGATGTCTCTCCGGAAAAGCCGATCCTGATAGACTGTTTTCTGGAAGACGCGTTTGAATTTGACGTGGATGCGGTGTGCGACGGGGACGACGTGTTGATCGGCGGCGTAATGGAACATATTGAAGAAGCCGGCATTCATTCCGGCGACAGCTCCAGTGTGCTCCCGCCGTTTATGCTGAAAGAGGATAAACTGCAGGAGATCATCGAGATCACCAAAAAATTGTCGTATGCACTTCATGTGCGCGGATTGATCAACGTGCAGTATGCCATGAAGAACAACACGATGTATGTGCTGGAAGTGAATCCACGCGCGTCGCGTACTGTTCCATTCGTCGGCAAGGCGACCGGTTTACCGCTGGCGAAGATTGCGGCGAAAGTAATGGCCGGGAAAAAATTGAAGAGTCTCGGCGTGCTCGATTTCGATTTCCGCAAAGTGAAACATATATCCATGAAGGAGTCGGTCTTCCCGTTCAATAAATTCCCGAAAGTAAAGATGTTTCTCGGACCGGAAATGCGTTCCACCGGAGAAGTGATGGGAATTTCGCAATCGTTCGGCGCGTCTGTTGCAAAAGCGCAACTCGCCGCCGGCAATCCTCTGCCGAAAGAGGGAACGATCTTTGTCAGCGTAAACAACAACGACAAAACTGCTGAAACGGTGGGGATTATGAAGGAATATCTGCACCTCGGTTTCAAAATAATCGCTACCGAGGGAACAACGAAATTTTTAAACGAGCACGGCATCAACGCAAAATCGGTCTTCAAAGTAAACGAAGGCCGTCCGAACATTGTGGATGCGATTAAAAATGGCGAAGTGCAGATGGTGATCAACACGCCGCTCGGTGAAGAGTCGCGGTATGACGAATACTCCATCGGTTGGGCGGCGATTCAGCAGAAGATTGCATTTATCACCACACTCTCCGCTGCTGCCACGGCGGTGAAAGGAATTGAGCGGATCAAACAGGGGAAACTGAATGTCCGTTCGATCCAGGAATTTCATCAAGCATCATAATCTATCGCCGGCATATTTGCCGGCTTTTTTTTATTACCATGCCCCGAATTACTATCGACGTTCCAGTTTCGTTTCATTTTACGACAGAGATCCCCATCCGTATTAGCGATATCAATTATGGCGGCCATCTCGGCAACGATTCCGTGCTTTCCATTTTGCATGAAGCCCGTCTCCGGATGTTGGTGGAACACGGATGGTCGGAATTGAACGTTGAGGGGGTGAGCATCATCATGTCGGACTCTGCGGTCGTCTACAAATCCGAAGGATTTTACGGGGAATCACTGCGCATCCAGATTTCTGTGAACGATTTTTCTAAATTTGGTTGCGATATTTATTATCTTGTACGGGAACGGGAAAGCGGCAGAGTTGTGGCACAGGCAAAGACCGGCATTGCCTTTTTTAATTATGAAACGCGGAAGCTTGCGCCGGTTCCCGAAAAATTCCGACAGCAATTTCCTTAACGAACATTCCGCGGTTCACTTTATCATATCATTACGCTATGACATCATTATTACAATCGGTCTCGATGTTCCTGATCTGCGTTGTGCTTTCGATTCCTGTCTGCGCACAGGAAACGGAAGAGACGGTGACGACGAGAAAAACGAAAAATCATTTTTCATTGACATTCGGAGCCGCTGCCGGCAACTTTGCCGTTGAAGCAACGAACTTCAATACGGTATATTCCAATCGCAGTATTTCAAAGATCTATTTTGCCGGAATTGGAACGAATAGGTTCTACCTTATTGCGAAATACCGGGAATTTTTTGCAACAGGACATTCCTTTGTGGACAATATCGACGTTGTCGGCAAATCGGAGTGGAAACAAAAATTTTATGGAGTCGGTATTCGGCTGCGGGGGGATGAGCAACCATTGTATGCAGATGTATTATATTTGGTGACAAAAGCTGAAGAATCGATCTCCACCGGCGAACCGGTGGTGGAACGACTTACGACCATGTATGAAACTGAAAATAAAGGAGTCGGTTTTGCCGTTGGTATTGCGGTGAAGATCATCGGTCCGATAGGGATTTTTATCGAAGGGGAATATGCGCTGATGACGAAGAAGGGACAAAATCCACAAGGCCGTGCCAATCCCGAACTCGGAGGGTTCTGTGCAAGCGCCGGCGCTCATTTTGCATTGTAGGAGGAGCTCATGAAATTATCCGTTGTTTCGATTGCCATTCTGCTGTTTTTGTCATCCTGTGAGAAGGAAGAAGAGAAGGTTGAAATACTTCCGGAATATTCTACGGTGAAGATTCAGCCGGAACAGGATTCACTCTTTATTAATGAAAATAATGAAACCCGACAGCTTTCACTTGCCGGTGCGATAGTAAACGTGACTGAAAAGACTATCACCAATACCGGGGTGATGACCGATATTCAATATACGGTAAGGACAGTTGATACTGTTTTTCAATCTGTGAATCCTGCCAGCGCACAATGGTATTCTACAAATCCGGCAATTGCGACAGTCATCAACGGCTTGGTAACGGGAAAGAGCTCTGGGTACACTCAGATTACGGCGCGTGTCGGTAATGCATATTCAAAAGCGATTGTTGTGAATGTTCGCGCTGTAAATACTGAACCGGGATTGTCTCTGGCTCCTCCCGATATTGTTTTTATCATGCAAAACAGCGTTTACGTTTCGGGCGTTGTGCAGCAGACAGCAAAGCTGAGAATTTCGGAACCGATTTCCGGATTTACCGATTCAGCCGTTGCGTATTCTTCGGACGGATCGTTCATCGTGCAGGTGACGGGATTAACACAAGGACACAGTACAATTACCGCACGTGCTGTTAATGCCAATGATTCAACGCTCGCCTCGGTAAGAGTAAAAAATGTGATTTATTATGAACCGTTCAGCTTTGGAGCGGATTCCATCGTTGGAGCATGGCTCGGAACAACGATCGGGAAAAATTTCAATTTTTCCATCAGTAAAAATTCCCTTATCCCGCTCCGGTACGACATTGATGGAACAATTGATATCGACTTTAAATCGCTTGGATTAGGATTAGGTTTTGTGCAGGACATTAAACTGTTCGGCGTCTTAAATCATGACGGAACTATTGATATTGCGTTATCGAAAGAAACGCAAGGCTTTAAAATATCCGGCAGACTGGACGGTCACTTCACTTCTATGGGTAAGGGTAATGGAAGTTATCGCGCGGAGGCGATCCGCTCGGGATGGCCAAAGATCAGTTTTAATGATGAATGGACAGCGGTGAAGGTGCCATGACTTTTTTTCGCTATTCATTCTTACTGTCCATACTTGTTATTCTCACCGGATGTGGTATCACGCAGCCGATCCGGCCTATCGAAGAAGGAACTGCTCAAGTGATTGCGTCATTTGGGGGACCAATCATTCCTTTTGCGGGGATTTCCATTCCTATTCCGTATTTGAATGTCGGTGCGATCTACGGATACCGGCCTAATCTCACACTTTATGGGAATGCGCATATTACCGCTCTATTGTATAAGGATGTTGGTGTCGATGCCGGATTTTCTTCACGGCTGATACCGGAGAAAGGTTTTCGTCCGGAGGTTACTATAAACGGACGAGCCTATTTTTTCTGGGATGCATTTCGCGAAAATACGATGCGGCTGTATCCAACCGGTACACTCACGGGGAGTTATATGATAGGTGACCGGTCGCTCTGGTATTTTGGCGTGGATAATTTATATCAGTTCACCACTTCGGAATTGTTCCTTGCGCCGTTTGTCGGATACGGATTTCCACTTGGTGAATCGACGATGATGCAAATGGAATCGAAATGGATGGCGATGAACCACGACACACGGCATGGTATTTTTGAGGGCGTTGCATCGGTCGCCGGAAAAGGGAATATCGGCATTTTTGTCGGACTACAATATGAAATAAAATGAAGAATATGATACAGCAAATATTCGCCAGACTGTTATTGAAGGTTCCCGGCGGCAATGCATTCATTGCAATGATCGTCATTGTTCTGTTCCCGGGGTGTTTTGATTTGGATAGTAACTTGTTTAATAACACTGAACTAAAATCTTATTCGCTCTCAACTGCTGTTATTCCAGATTCTATGCGTACTGAGATTTCACTGACATCGCAGGGAAAAAAAATCTACGGGTATTTTGTTGATGCTCCTGTTCCCGGTGAAAAAAACATTATTCTCTATAACCATGGCAACAGGGATCATCTGCAATTTTATTGGGACAGGGTGGAGCTGTTTTATACGATGGGCTTCAATATTTTTATTTATGATTATCAAGGATATGGAAAAAGTGAAGGGGAACCGTCGGAAGCAGCGGTCTATTCCGACGCGATTGCGGCTTATGAGTATGTAAAGTCGAGAGGATATAACGACGGACAGATTACCGTCTATGGCTTTTCGCTCGGCGGAGCGCCGGCAACACATTTGGCAGCCCGCGTCTTCTCACCGAAAAGATTTATTTTAGAAGCGGCGTTCGCCTCCACCTCTGTGCTGACACAAAGCGGATCACTGCTGGATTTGCCGAGTTCGTTTTTTATGAATGGTGTTTACAATAACGCCGAGAAAATAAAAGATATCACTTCCCCGGTGATGATTCTTCACGGTATTGATGACAAGTTCATCGATATGGAAAAAAACGGAACGGTATTATACAGAAATGCGAACGAACCAAAATTATTTATTGCGGTTCCCGGCGCCGATCATTCTCAGGTGCCGTGGAAGATGGGTGTGACGGCATACTGTGATACAGTAAAAAACTTCATCAGGAAATAATAACAAACGGCGACCGATGGCCGCTGTTTGTTATTGAATAGACAAAAGAGACATCTGGAAAATCTTATCTCAATGCCATTCCGAGAAATGGCTGCCGGTTCCAAAGGAACACCGTTGTTGCAGGCGGGGAGCGAGGAGCCAGCCAGCCAGCGGGGGAATCTTATTTTCCTACTCAAAAGAAAAACAAGATTCTTCACTAAGCGAATGTGCCCAGAATGACAAAGGATAACCTATATTTCAAATGGTTCCAATAATTGTTTTACACTTCGGTATTTTTCAACTTCGATTCTCTCCTGATCAATTCCTTATGTCTTTTCGGCAATTCTCGCATCTTCATTTCGATCTCGTCGTAAAGACGATCCATCTGTGGCTCGAATTGGAAATTAAAACTTTCCGGCACATGATGCCACCAGAATCCGCGGTCATCATCTTCATCCTGTTCTGTAATCTCCAGGGAAACAGTTACGTTCTTCCCTTTTCGTACTAGATCGACGGATACTTTTTCACCTTCTTTGCTCTCCGAGAAGACATCATACAGATCATTGATATCCGAGATCGTTTCACCACCGGCTCTAGTGATGACATCGCCCGCTTTAATTCCCGCTTTTGCTGCGGATTTATCCTTTTCGATACTTTTCACGAGAACTCCTTTCCCGACGGGGACTTCAAAATATTCGGCGAGCTGTTTATTCAATTCCATCAGGTCCATACCTTCCACCTCACCGCCGAACATATTCATGGCCATGCGAGGAGCACGCGGGGCAATAACGGCAAACGGCGTCCGCTTTGTATTCTTTCGGACATTTACCGATAACGATTTATTTTCCCCTTCCCGATTGACTTTCAACGCGACTTTTGTTCCTGGCATGGTTGACCGGACGACATTCACAAGATCTTCAGCTGTCTCAATTGATGTTCCGTTAAATTCGACAATAATATCTCCTTCTTTAATGCCTGCAGAATCAGCAGGGCTATCTTCCAGCACCTCATTGATATACGCCCCTTCTTTCAACTTCAAATGTTCTTCACGAGCGAATTTCGGTGTCACATCTTGTATGCCGACTCCGATCCACCCTTGTTTTTTTGTTGAACGCGGTTGTTTCTTCCCTTGATCATCTGTTGCTGTTAAGAGCACACTTGTAAAGAGAAGTGCTATCATTAGTAATGATGTGCGCATGTTTCCTCCAACATAAATTGGTAATTGGGGTCATTCTTGCTGGATTAGACGACGTTATTTGGGATTTGTTCCTCCATCACCACGTTCGGAAAATAACATTGTTGATTGTAGCAAAACAGACGATTTCTTCATAAGTTTAGTAGTGCTGAAGTAATTTTCGAAAACTAAATTCAAGATCGTTACCAACAATGAAACAACGAATATTTAAAAGCCATTTCCTTGCAGCGATCGATATCGGAACAAATTCGTTCCACATGGTGATTGTAAAATTTGAACCGGGAAAAACAACATTTAAGGTGATCGATAGAGTTAAGGAGAGTGTGCGGCTCGGTTCGGGGACGGCGGATATGAAGTATCTTTCACAGGACGCCATGAACCGGGGAATTGAAGCACTGCGTCGATTTAAACAAATTGCCGATGCGTATAATGCGCCAGTGCGGGCAATTGCCACGAGCGCCGTGCGCGAAGCGTTGAACCAAAGCGACTTTATCCGGCGGGTGAAGGCGGAGTTGGAAATTAAAGTGGAAGTTGCGTCCGGCTTCGAAGAAGCGCGGTTGATCTATCTTGGAATTGTACAGGCACTGCCGGTGCACAATACATCGATCATGATGATGGATATCGGCGGGGGAAGTACCGAATTTCTTGTTGGAAAAAAACGGGAGATTGCGTACGATAACAGCCTGAAACTTGGTGCGATCCGTTTAACGCAGAAATTTTTTTCAGAGCAGGAACTGAATGAAAAACAGTTGAAACTATGCAGAGAATATGTCGGCGGATCGCTTCTCCCCGTCATCCGTGAAGTACAGAAGCGGACATATTCGCTCGCCGTCGGAAGTTCCGGCACGATCATGTCCATCGCAAAAATTATTAAGCTGCAACGCGGCGACGGTGAGGAAAGCTCGTTGAACGGATTTGTCTTTACAGCGAAAGAGTTGTACGCTGCTGTGGACGAACTGTGTTGCGCAACAACAGTGAAACAGCGGCTGAAGATTCCCGGACTTGATGCGTCGCGCGCCGACATTATTATCGGCGGTGCATTGATTCTGGAACAGACCTTCCGCGCGTTGAAACTGAAACGAATGACCGTTTCCGAGTTCGCACTGCGCGAAGGAATTATTCTCGACACTATCGAAAAACAATTTCGAGGGAAGGATTTCCACGCGTTCGACAACATCCGGTACACGTCGGTATTGCACCTTGCTGAAACATTCAAGTATGAGAAAGAACATTCGCATCATGTCGCCGCATTGGCGGTTCGTATTTTTGATTTGACACAATCGTTGCATGGTCTTGGCAGTATGGAACGTGATTTTCTGGAAGCGGCGGCAATTCTGCATGAGATCGGCATTTTTATCTCCCATTCCAATCATCACCGCCATTCTCACTATTTGATCAAGAATAGCGAACTGTTGGGTTACACCGACAATGAAAAGGAAATTATCGCAAACGTTGCCCGTTACCATCGAAAATCGCATCCAAAACCGAAACACGAAACATTCGCGGCTCTTTCGCCAGAGGATCAGCATCTCGTTCAAAAACTTTCCGGGATCATGCGGATAGCGGACGGATTGGATAGGACACATTCTAGGATTGTGCATGATATTGCCTTGCGGCGTAAAGGAAAAAATATTGTTTTTCAACTTCGCACGGGTCGGGGGAAGAATGTGGAGATGGATCTCTGGGGAGCCGAACGGAAGAAAGAACTCTTCCAAGAAGTGTTTGACGTTCGAGTGCAGTTTACCAATTAAGTATCTTTACATCAGGGAATATCAGGAAGTATGATCGGAAAAAAATCCGCAAGCGGTTCGTACCGGTTCAGCGCTGTACTTGAACGGTCAGACAATAAACTGTGGGGTTGCCATTTTCGTGTACCGAAGACAACCGCTGCGGTATTAAAAAACGGTAATTCACGACGGGTGATCTGCACGCTGAACAGTTCGGAACGGTATCAATGTGCCATCCTTCATTATGCTACCGATCTGCCCGTTATTTCCGTCAATAAAAAAGTACGCGATACGCTCGGCGTAACGTTTGGTATGAAGGTGGAAGTGGAATTGCAGCAGGATACCAGTGCCTACGGACTCCCGCTTCCGGCGGAACTGAAGGAAGTATTTCGTCAGGATCCGGAAGGGAAAAAATTATTCCACGCATTGACTCCGGGAAAACAGCGTACTCTAATATATATCGTCGGTAATGTGAATGACCTCAACAAAAAAATATTTCGATCGTTGGCGATACTTCGTCATTTAAAAGAAACCAAAGGAAAGATCGATTATAAAAAACTGGGCGTAGCACTGAAAGATCAGTTCGCAGTAAAACAACAGCCGGAGCGGTTCCAACTTTCCAGGAACAAAAAAGGAAAATTTTTGTCATGAAATGTGCGTATTGCGAAAGTGACATCACCGGAACGGAGTACATGGAATACGGGGGCTTGTACTTCTGCAATTCCATCCATCGGTATTCGTATAAAACAGCACAACAATCGGCTTCTATCAATCAGCGTGCCGCGCCTGTCGTATCGAATACATCGTTTATCACAACAAAATTATGGACCATCGCCGGCAGCGGTGCAGGATTGCTTTTAGGAGTGTATGCGGGGATTCACGTTCTTATTCCGTTTGTGTTGATGATTGCTGTGATATGGATATTGTATAAAACAAATACCGTTCTGATGGAAGCGAGAAGTATCATTGCGTTGTTATCGGCACAATTCGGATGGATGTTCATCGGCGCACTTTTAACGGAACAATGGAACCAAGTATACATTGATCTTTTCTTTATTGGCGGTGGAATGATGTGGCTTCTGATACGGTTTCACGCGATTCCGATTATCACACTGGTGCTGTTCCAGATTGGGGTACTCATCCTGAATATCAATTTGATTCTTCTAAAGGAAATTGGAACCGACGATCATCGGGCGTTAACAGTGCATATTGTGCTCCGCATCATGGTGCTTTTCGCACTAGGGTATGGCTTGTTCGCAATACGGAAACGATCCGCTTCCTGATCGCATTTTCTCGTTGAATTTCATCACAAAAATTCACTATTTCATACATGTATTTGCTGCAGTACGAATATCAAAGTTCTAATAACCGGTGACCCAGAAACAGGAACGAATGTCCCCATCGTTGAAGAAACTCCTCTTTGCAAAACAATTCAGATCTGTCGTCTCTGCAGTGGTAGGGATTACCGCAGCATATTTCATCGCCGCTTCGACACTCGGGAAAGTCGTTGAGCTGAATGCGTTGGATATCCAGTTCCGTATCGCACAGAATTCCCGTCAGCCGGACACGAACATTGTCATCCTCACCATCGATCAAAACAGTCTGCAGTATTTTAAACGGACAGCAAAGATCAGCTGGCCTTGGTCGCGCGATTTTTATGCACTTACGACCGACTATCTTACCGCTGCGGGCGCTAAAGCCGTAGTGTACGATTTCCAGTTTACCGAGCCGGACGAAGATCGGGCAAATTCTGTTGGAGCGTATAATGACAGTCTTTTTGCTGCCGCAATTCGTTCCGCAGGCAATGTGTATCTGGCGGCTATTTTAACGAAACAAGAGGAAGAAGATCAGCCTGGTGATCCGCTGGTGAAATTTCCCTCCATTGAATCGTTGGTCACTGAGACACATCGGTTCGAATTCGATAAATCTTATTCGCCGCTGGTGCAGTTCCAGGAAGCGGCGACAAGTATTGGAGTGGTTAATTTTGTGCCGGATGAAGACGGCGTGTGCCGACGGATTGCACTGCAGTATTCGTATCATGGAAACAGATTGTTTGCATTGTCGTATAATGTATATAAAGATTTGTTCGACAAATCCCATCCGATCGACACAAAGATCGAATCGCCATACTTGATATACTGGTATGGTAAAGGCGGACCGGATGGTGTGTTCAAATATTATTCGATTCATTCAGTTATTGTCTCCGCTTTTAAAGAACAGGCAGGGATGGAACCGGATGTACCCGCTTCCATTTTTAAGGATAAGATTGTGTTTATCGGCTCAAACGCACCGAGCCTATTCGATTTGAAAAACACGCCGTTCACCTATTTGGAACCGTATCCCGGAGTGGAAATCCATGCAACGGCGATGAGTAATTATCTGAAGAACGATTTTATCAGGGAAGTGCCATTTGTTTGGATTTTTGTGTTGAGTTTGCTGCTGGCGGCGTGTATCGCATTCAGTTCAAATTTTTACGAAAATATTGTTGTCAGTACCGGAATTATGCTTTCCATCTCGGCAGTATTATTTGTGATTGTAACACAATTGTTTCTTCGGGAATTGATCTGGGTGCAGACAGTATTTCCGCTTTTTTCGATCGTTCTGACGTATGTTATTTCTATCGGTTGGAATTTTGCAACCGAAGGCCGGAATAAAAGACAGATCCAACGCATCTTCGGACAGTTTGTCAATCCTCATGTGGTGAAACAACTCAGCGCAGATCCGGAACGGGTGGAATTAGGTGGGGAAGAGGTTGAAGCATCCATTATGTTCTCGGATATCGAAGGATTCACAAGCATCTCCGAATCCAAAAAACCGAAAGAGCTTGTCGCATTCCTTAATAATTATTTTTCCACAGCGAACGATATTTTTTTTAAGCACGACGGTACAATTGATAAGTTCATCGGCGATGCAGTGATGGTGCAGTTCGGCATTCCGTTGAAGAATCCGAATCACCGGTTGTTGGCGACCAGGGCGGCATATGAATTCTCCCGCGTGGTGTTCGAGATGACGAAGGAAGCAAGGGAAAAAGGGGAACCGGTGTTCTCTACCAGAATCGGTATCAATTCCGGATCGATGGTTGTCGGATATATCGGAGGTCGATCGAAAAAAGAATATACGGTAATCGGCGATACGGTGAATCTTGCATCCCGGCTAGAAGGAGTGAACAAATATTACGGCACCTCGTTGATGATCAGTGAATCGACAGCAACCGAACAAGTGACCGATGAATTTCTGCTTCGCGAAATAGACATTATGCGGGTGAAAGGAAAGAAACTTCCGATTAAAATTTTTGAAGTGGTCTGCACAAGGGTAGAAATCACCGAGCAGCGATTGAAAATGGTGCAGACATTCGAGGCAGGAGTAAAGTTATACCGGGAGCAGCATTGGAACGATGCAATTTCCATGTTCAAAACTGTGCTCAATCAGAAGTCGGATGATTTTGCTTCATCGATGTATATAGAACGCTGCGAAGTGTTCCGGAAGCACCCGCCGCCAAACAACTGGGACGGCGTATATGTGATGACATCAAAGTAGAAACACGCAGGCGACATACCAGCGCCTGTGTGAATACAATAGAAGGAGAAATTATGAGAAGCTTGTGGTTACTAACGGCAATGGTCGTGAGCCTGCAAATTATCGCTGCACAAAAAATACGTACAACACAGCCGACCAATTATCTGCGCGAGGGTCCGGCATCGTATTTTCAGATTATTGCAGCGCTGCCAGCGTCGGTTGAGGTGAGCAAGATGGAGAAAAAAGGAAGTTGGCTAAAGGTTAAAACCGAACAAAACGATCTCGGGTGGCTTTCTGAAAATAGTTTTGCGGAAAAATCCGGTACCAATGCGCGCGATGAAAATATTCTGAAGGGAAAGACAACCTCCCGCGCATCCCGCGCGGAATTAGCCGCCGCAGTGAAAGGGTTCGGAAAAAAATATGTCGACGGAAGTCAGACAGGAGAGGCAGAAATCAGCAAATATTCAGAGCCGGTTGTTTCTATGGATGAGATGGAATCGTTCGAGCATAGTTTCACGCTGGAACCGTTTCGCGGATATATGACTGTAGAAAAACCGTTCGATATTCGTTTTCATGAAGAAGGAATCGGACTCGGTATAGCTCAAAAAATAGCGGTACAAAAAGGAATCGTAGAAGATCCGCTCGCTCTGCGCTACATTAATAAGATTGGCAATCACCTGGCCAAATATACCAAAGCGTACGATCTGGGATTTCGGTTTTACATTTTGAAAGATCATCATGCAGGTGCTTTTGCAGTCCCCGGCGGATATATTTTTATTACTCAAGGTATGGTTCGTGCGTGTACGAACGAGGCCGAACTAGCATCGGTAATTGCACATGAGATGGTTCACGTGGCGCAGCGACATGGTGTGAAGGAATTGAAGAAAAGCGAAGCGAAGATTAAAGCTGAATCGGCGTTTGCGGAATTGGAAGATGAGACCGGGCCAATGGGGGAGGAAGAAAAAGAACTGGAAGAATACGCGGACAATGTCTATCAAAACCTGATCGCTCCGAGACTATTATCCTATGAAACGGATGCAGACCAATTGGCGATGACGTATTTAAAGAGAGCGGGGTATGATCCGACCTCGTTAGCCTCAGTGTTGCAGCGGATTCATGAGCCGTCTGCCTCGTCGCAGGATATTTTTGACGACACGTACATGAAGAAAGATGACATGAACGAACGAATTCTGAACGCACAGAAGTATATTCGCGAAGAGGGGTACCGTTCCCGGACGGATAGACAATTTGCCGACCGATTTCAATCGAACACTGTCGGCGTACGATAGGGTTAATGTACGTAATGAAGTTTCCCCCCAATCAAGTTCCAGTTTTCCGACGTGGCGCAAAAAATGCTGCCCGCCATTGATATCATGATGTTCCATATTATTACTTGCTCTTTTGAGGTGCTTATGAAATACTACTCACGTTTATTATTTATTATTGTACTCACCGCAAGTATCCTTACCGGACAATCAAAAAAACTCATCTGGAAAGCGGAATTGGAAGATAATGTTAAAAAAATACAACCGGTGCTGAACGGCAAATATCTGTTTTTGTCATCCGATGAATATGCTTGGTTATATGAAAATGCTACCGGGAAAAAAGTGTGGAATGTTGAAATTGACGAATATTCCGATAAAGCCATTCATACGGTGGTAAACGATACGTTGTATCTTGTGGCGAATGAAGATACACTGGTGTGTTACGACATGGTAAACAGATCGGTGCAGTGGAAACGGTGGTATAAAGGGATTGAGCAGAGTCAGTTTTCCGGTCTTGCGCAGGTTGATACACTGCTGATTGTTTCATACAGTACGCTCGATATCGGCATCAGTTTGAACGACGGAAACGAAGCATGGAGAACTCCTATTGAATATCAACGTTCGTTGATTGAAGCGGGAACCGTAAATTCGTTCCTGCTGCCGACGCTGCGCAAATATTTTGTTATCACAGAAAAAAATGATTGTGTATTGCTTTCCATGGATGATGGGAAAAAATTACTGTCGCTTCCACTCTCCGAACCGCACGGCGATCTGGTGAAGGGAAAACGCGCATGGTCATACATTTCCCCCGATCAGACTATTGCGGCATTCATTTTCGAAAAAAATTATATCGTCATCAACACTGTTCTCCAGAAATTGGTTGCCCAAATACCGGTGAAGGTTTCCGACCAATACAATCCTCTTATGCCGACGGCGGTTGGATGTGCGGTGATCGGCGAAGATAGAATTGTCCACCTGAACAGTATAACCGGAAAAGTGTCGCAGATACCTTCAAAAGTAGATGATCTGCGGAATATTATTGTGACACAAACAGATTCCGCAGCAATCATGATTGTTGGTCTGGAAGATAAGATTATCGGTTGGAATTTAGACATCGGGAAAATTGCCTGGCAAACGGCATTGAAATTCCAGCCGGCAAACGGTTTTTTGCATAAGTTTCTTGTGCAGGACTCCAACGACGTGATCGTAACTTATCTCGATCCCAGCAACGGTTTACGACTTTACATCATGAGCATCAATGCTCCGACCGGAAAGATTAATTATCGCACATTGATTGCTCATGCGGACGAATCACTGCAAAAACGGACACTACCAATTCCGGCGATCGGAAAATTTACCGGACCAGTGCTGCCGTCATTCGGATTTGAAGAAATCGGATTTGAATATCAGGTATCGGTGGAAAGTGAAAGTGCGGTGTTTGTTATTCGTACCGGCGCCGATATGCTGCTGCCCAATACGGAAAAACCGGGGGGGGAGGGATTTGTCCGAGTGGATATTACCAACGGACAGATTCTGTCGAAAAATTATATGAAGATTGCCGATGGTGTATCGTTTGACGGCGGACTTGCGTCGATTGCCAAAACGATGAAAACGGGGAATATGATTCTGTGCCCGGGTAATAAAAATCTTGTAGCGTTGGATGCCTCGAATGGTTCGATTCGATGGATGCTGATCGAACAGGATTTGAATGGCAGTTACATCTTCGATATGGCGATGATTGATACGGTATTGTTTGTGCGAACGGGAGGGTCCAAACAAGGATTTACGTACGACGCAAAGAAAGATAAAATAAGCAAAAAAATGCTATGGGAAGAGGATGATTATTTGTTACTTGCCGTGGATACGGCGACGGGAAAAGTATTGTGGAAAAGAGAATTTGAAGCGGATCCCGGACAAGTGTTCCATGGATATTCAATTTCCCAGTATGCCAAAGGTAATTCGAATTTGTTTTTTGCGGATGAAAAATTCTTGTATTCGTTATCGCTCAGCCCTGAGCGCAAAGGAATGCTCAGTTGGAAGTTTGAATTTTCTGACAGCGGAGTTGGATCGATGGATTATGAAGATCTCTTCCAGCGATCAACATCCTGGAATAACGAAAAACTATTGACGGCAGATTGGATTGAAGACAGTGCTTTTCAGATAAAAAAATCCGTCATCGCCGGTGAATCTTTTACGATTTCGCTTTCCAGGATATTGCACGTGGAATACCACCGGCAGGCAGACCGATTACTGCTTTTCGGTGATGACGGCATCGCATCGGTGAATGCGTCGACAGGACGAAGGAATTGGCACTATGAATGGGATTACGATGCTGCCACCATCCACCAACGACCGGTTCAATTGAACGGTCACATTTTTTACATTATGGATGGCTATGCCGTCGTCGTGAATACGGAAAGCGGTAAGGTAGTGTCGACAACGAAGATTGACAGCGAAAGCGCCGTTGTTATTATGCCGGATAATTCATCGGTACTGGTGGTGGATTCCGATGAAGTGACCGGTATTGTTATTCCTTAACTGTGGAGGTGCCAATGGTTATCCATCGATTTTTTTTTGCCGCTGTTTTTTCGGCGGTTGTCATCTCCTCTGCGCAGGATACTTCACAGACCACCGACTATGAGAAATTTCTGAACGATCAGGAACTGGGAGTTCGGCAGGAGGAGGAATCGTTCCGTCAGTATTCCACTGAAGTAACGAAGCAGTTCGATGCGTACTCGAAAGAACAGGAGCGTCTGTTCAGGGAGTATACCGGACAGATCGAAAAAAAGTGGGGAAAAAAAGAGAGTAAAATAAGCACGAAAGAAGTGTACGTTTCGTACGAGCCCGATTTTTCTTCCAGACGGTCGATTAACTTCGAGAATGGGAGTGCTGTGGTGGAAGTGTTGGTGACGGAAACGGAAGCGAAGAATACTGCGGCGGTTCGTGGAAAATTGAAGGAAGAGATTGCCCGGCTGGCTGTCGCCAAAGGGGGGACCGATCCGTTGGAAGTGAAGAATCACATCACGCCCGAACAGAAACCGATTGTCTCCGGACAACTTGCAAAAGCAGATGGGTCGCCTGTTACCGAGCGGAATGCATCGCAATTTGCGGAAGAGACAATAAAAAAAGCGGAAGTAACGCAGCAACTGGTAACAGGAAAAGACGGTATCAAACGTGTCGTGATCGGCGTGCAGATGCCACTTGTTCCGGATCATGTTAAAAAACGTGCTGCTGAGTTCCGTGAAAATGTCCGGAGGGAATCGGAACACTTCGGCATCGATATCACGCTCGTCTATGCTATTATGCATACGGAAAGTTACTTTAATCCCAAAGCCCGGTCGCCCGTTCCAGCATTCGGGTTGATGCAGTTAGTGCCGAAGTCCGGCGCGCGCGACGCATTTTTCTTTGCACATAAAAAGGATTCACTGGTGACGGGAGAATTTCTGTTTATCCCCGACAATAACATCGCATTGGGCACGGCATATTTAACGAAATTGCTCACGGTAGAATTTCGCGGTGTGAAAGATCCGAAGAGCAGAATCTATTGTGTGATCTCGGCATATAATACTGGTCCGGGAAATGTTGCCAAAGCATTTACCGGGAAACGGAATGTAAACCAGGCGCTTCCAAAGATTAATGATATGACTTCCGAGCAGGTGTTTGCTCATTTGCGAACCAACCTTCCGTTTGAAGAAACACGGTCGTATGTTGCAAAGGTTAGCGAACGGATGGGGCTTTATAACGAATGGAGTAAATAACGGCGAAACTGAATCATTCGGCAAATCTCTTTTTATGAATCCATTTAATCTCATGTCTATGAAACAATGTACGCTTCTACTGTTCATGCTCACGTTTGCATTCTCTCAGGGAGAACAACCGGCGTGGGTGGAAAAACGCCCTAACACTGCAGGATATTACCACGGGATAGGCGTAGTGCCGAAATCGGGAAGTGCCAATGAATACTTGCAACGTGCAAAGGATGCCGCTCTTAACGACATTGCGCAACAGATTGTCGTTTCGATTGATGCATCGCAAAAAAGTAACGTAAGCGAAAAACTCGGTGAGTACAGCGAAGAGTACCAATCTGCTGTACAGACTTCGACCAAGGCAGATCTGGAGGGCGTGGAAGCTGTCGATACATGGGATGGGGGAGATCAATATTGGGTGTATCATCGTCTTTCCATCGCGGAATACAAACGGATGCAGGCGGAGAAATTACGCAAAGCCACGTCGCTGGCGCTAGATTTTTTTACCAAAGCAAAAGCGGCGGAAAAAGCAAACAACACGGGCGAAGCGCTGCAATCATATGTTCAATCCCTTGCTGCGGTGGAAAAATTTCTCGGCGAGACGATGGAAGTCCAATTCGGCACGGGGAAAATCTTTTTAATAAACGAGTTATTCTCCTCACTCCAGTCTGTACTGAATACCGTCGAACTAAAGGCAAAAAATGGAAAAGTAGATGCACAGGTCGGCAAACCGCTTCGTTCTCCGCTGGAAGTAATGGTAACCAATACCGCAACAGCATCCGTCGTGCAAAATTTTCCCGTGCGGTTTTCTTTCATTCGCGGATCGGGTGATATTATTCCCATTAGTCGATCGGACAAAAGCGGCATCGCCTCCACACAGATTGCCAAAGTGGCGGCAACGGACAAACTGCAACTGGTAAAAGCCGAAGCGGATCCCGCCGCATTGCTGGGTGAGAACGGTTCGCCGCTTATCGTTGCGCTGATGAAGAGTTTCACACTGCCAATGACCCGCTTCACCATGAACGTAGTTTCGCTTACCATTGTCTTCGAGACAGAAGAGTCGCTACTTGGTCATCCGCTGAAACTACCGCGCATCGAACCGCTTCTGAAAAATACGCTTTCCACACAGGGATTTTCGTTTGTCGATGACGCATCGAAAGCCAACGTTCTCATCTCGGTGAAAGCGAACGGCAGAGATGGCGGTGAATACAGCGGATTGTATACTGTGTATGTGGATGCAAACATTTCGGTGACTGATCTGAATTCTGGAGAGGAAGTGTATAAAACATCATATAACAATGTGAAAGGAGTCAGCATCAATTCCGATAAGGCCGGCATGAAGGCGTATGATGAAATCGCGGCGGATCTGCAAAAGAAAGTGATCCCGAAAATTCTGGAACAGATCAAAAAATAATGGAACTGACTCTTTTCGGACTGGCAATTGCTCCCGGCGCCGCCATTGCGGTGTATGTGTATTTTCGGGATAAGTATGAGAAGGAACCGTTGTCTCTTCTGCTGAAAACGTTCGCCGCAGGTTTGTTCATTGTTCTTCCTGCTGCATTGACGGAACAGTTGCTCTTTTCGGTGTTTCCACTGCCGAATACAATAGTGGTGAACACTGCTGTGAATAATTTCCTTTTTGTCGGACTCACGGAAGAATTGTGGAAATTTTTCTGCCTATATATGGTTGCCTATTCCAGGGCTGACTTCAATGAACCGTTTGATGGAATTATGTACGCCGTCATGGTCTCGATGGGGTTCGCCACAGCGGAAAATCTATTGTATGTAATGAATGGAGGCATGGAAGTGGCAGTGGCAAGAATTTTTACCGCCGTTCCTGCGCATGCCACCTTTGCGGTGTTGATGGGGTACTTTGTGGGGTTGGCAAAATTCAGGAATCATCATCCGCCGTACTTGCTGCTGGGAATAGGAATGGCGACCATATTCCATGGAGCGTATGATTTTTTTCTATCCATCGACAATATTCAATTAATTGCACTCGGTGCCCTGGCATCACTGATTACCGGAATCATTCTTTCGTTTCGGGCGATGAAAATCCTGAACGAACACTCGCCGTTCCGATATACCACTATCGTGCTCAGGAAAAAGACTACGGAACCGTTATGAAAACTCTCTTTTTCACTTTTAGTATTTGTTCATTCACACTAATTGCCCAGATTACCACAAAGTCCGCGGATGTTTTTGAAGAATTGGAAACAGGAAATCTTACACTGCACATCACGAATGCTGTGAACGGGAAACCAGTTGTTGGTGCCGATATAACGATAGAAAAAACCGGTGAATTTGTTTCCGATGACGAGGGGAAAGTGATTTTTCCGGCACAGGATGAGGATGGAGTGCTGAAGGTGACCATCCGAGCGGACGGATACATTCCGACTGATTACCCGATTGAAATTATGGCAGGAACATTGTTCTTTAATCATATTTCCATCTCACCAATGATGGACATCAAATTTGTCCGTATCGTTCTAGATTGGGATAAAGAACCTCGCGACTTGGATGCACATTTCGTCAAGTCCGGAAACAACGGATATCATATATCGTACAGGAATATGAAAGTGTTATCGGACGGAAGCGGAATGCTGGATATAGATGCTATGAAGGGGTATGGACCAGAAACGATTACCGTTAATGAAGTCTCGACGAAATCCGAGTATGAGTATTTTATCAACGATTTTTCTTATCAGAACATGACAAATTCAACAGCATTGTCCGAATCCAAAGCGACGGTGAAAGTGTATGGGGAGGGGAAATTGTTGAAAGTGATTCAGGTACCGCGAAAAAAAGAGGGTACGATCTGGAACGTCTTAAAAATAGAGCAGGGACAGATACGTGAGGTGAATCAACTTGGGAACAGTAATTAATTCGTTGTTCTTTCTTTTCTTTCTGAAACTCTCTATATTCAAACATTCTTGTTACGACATTGTAATTCACGCGTATATAGTTACCACAATCAAACAATAGGAGGTTTTATGCAGATTCTGAGATCGTTATTCGCAGCAGCCTTAGCGGCGGTGTTGCTCATCGGGTGCGGCGGCAGTGAACCGTTACAAAAAACAGATACCGGTGATGTTCCGGATTGGTATATGAATCCCCCGTCTGATCCAAACTACTTGCATTCGGTCAACACATCCACATCCAAAGACATGCAGACTGCTGTTGATAAAGCAACACAGGCAGCACGAACGGAACTTGGCAGACAAGTGGAAGTGAAGATTAATGCATTGCAGAAACGATTCACGGAAGAGACCGGCATTGGTGACGATGCTCAGCTGCTCGATCAGTTTACTCAGGCATCGAAGACCGTTGTCTCAACCAGTTTAAGTGGTTCCAAAGAAAAACAGAAAAAGATCGTAAAGGACGGTAGCAACTGGCGTGCGTACGTGTTGGTGGAATATCCGCTTGGCGCTGCCCAGGAAGCACTTCGCGAACAAATTAAAAAGAATGAACAATTGTACACTCGATTCCGTGCTTCCCAGTCGTATAAAGAATTGGATGAAGAAGTGCAGAAATACGAAGATTCTAAAAAAGGACAATAAGCTTTACTGTCGCAGTATCATAACGCCATCGGGATATTCCTGATGGCGTTGATGTTTTTAGGGGGGAGTATTCATGAGAAGTGTATTTATTTTTCTCGCATTGGTTATCACCGTCAATGCCCAGCAATATCCGCAATGGTTTCTGGATCAGGATCGGGTGAACTGCGGAATCAAGATCGTTACCGTCATGCGGTCACCTTCATTGTATAAGGATTCGGCTATTGCCCTTGCGTTCAGAACCGGCTGCGATCAGTTGGCAAAATATACCGCCGTGAAAGTGCGCGGCGGTCAAGCGTTTTGGACCACCGAAGCAGGCGTTCATTCCATGGGGGCGCAGTATACAGAACTGTACGACTCATTGTTAACAGACCGGTACCAGTCATCTTTAAAAGTAATTGATGCATTTGTTGATTTGCAAAAGACCATCGTTCTGTCCGGAGATCCGTTATCCTGTACTCCCGATGAGGATACGAAGAAGATCGTTTCTGTAGCACAGATTGCGCAGCCGGATTGGGTGGAGAAACTTCCGAATGACCAGCAGTATTACTTTGGCGTTGGGACGTCGGAAGAATATTATTATGAATCCAGTTCCTGGCAGCGCGCCGAACATAATGCATTTATGGCTCTTGTGCGGACTTCACACAGTACCGTAGTCTCGTTGCAGAAAAAATCGATCGTTGAGTCGCAAGATCTCTTTAATGAGGATGTGGATGTACTGCTGAAGAATGTGGAGATTGTCTCCCGATGGCGCGACATACAAAAGAAGGTATTCTATGTTCTTGCCCGTACCAAGCGGTAATCTGTACGCGAAACCTCCGTCCAAACAAATAACGGATACACTGATCCGCATTTTTTAAACCCCTTGTCAAGATTGCAACTACACATCAAGAAACCTCGATAGGGGTGCATCTCTAATAATCTCTACAATCCTCATGTAACCAACGCGGTGCCACAGCGTATTACAAAGCACTATGGCACCCAGCGTACGATTCTTCCGTTGTATAACCATCCTGGCATCCTTCTGTGAATGTATGCTCTTGGCCAGCCCGAAACTAATCACCACTCCGTTTGGCTTTGTGGAAGCGGACATATCGTACTCTTCGTTGCAAAAGAACTCAATGGATCTTTACATCCCACACCAATTGGATTTTTCCGCAATCGTTTCAGACCAGGTTGAAAGTCCGTTGTCGGAATCCAGTGAAGCGCGGAAACACATTCCGGTGATTTTGTTTATTCACGGCGGCAGTTTCGTTGCGGGGGATAGGAAGGAATATCCGTATGCACAGATCGGCGAAGCGTTTCAACAACGAGGGATTATTTGTGCTGTAATGAGCTACCGGCTGATGAAGGATTCCGTTTGGCCGGCACAACCGCGCGATGTAGCACGTGCTGTGCGTTGGTTGAAAGAGAATATCGGTGAATACGGAGGTGATTCGGAAAAAATCTTCGTCGTCGGACATAGTGCCGGTGGGCACCTTGCCGCACTTATCTCGACCGATTCCACATATCTGAATGAAGCGGGATTATCCTTAACGGATATCTCCGGTACGGTTGCGATAGGAGCAATGATGAGTGACGGAGGGAGCCTGTCGGCATTGACACCGTCCGATGAACACCGCTTATTTCATTCCGATTGGTTCTTCAAGATTTTCGGTTCAAAACAAAATTTCATCAACAGCCTTCCTCTCCGTCATGTCAATCCGTTTATGCCGCGCATGTTGATACTGCTTGCCGATTCGGAATTGAACGATCCTCCTAAGGAACAAACCGTGAAGGAGTTTATCGCTCTCGCCCAGCGTTGTCGATCCGATGTTCAATATCAGATCCTTGAAAATCGTACACACATGGGAACGGTTGAACGTATGGCCAATCCTTCCGATCCCGCAATACAATCGATCGTTGCATTTATTTCAACGCGATAATCTATTCTTCCACACAGTTTCGCGGAACCGCCCGGCGTCGACAAGTCCATTTCACACGATGTAATGTACGATGGAGTAAAAAAACAGTGAAGAAAAGTATTAATACAAAATTGAATTTTTCGTACTCAAAGATGTTATTGTCCGTTAATCGGATATTTAGAAAATGTTAATGTATAAGAGAATCTTAATGACTTCGTTACAGCACTCTAACGATTGATTCCTTGCGTCATTCATAGTGGTTCAGTAGATTACCCATAGAAATTAAACCGCGAAGTGAGTTATGGGATCATCAAAAATAATAATGCTATCTGGAGTGTACCTGATCCTTGGGTTTTACACCGTTAGCTTCTATCAGGCAGAGCGGACGAACAGTATCACCGTTGAAGCGGTGGCAAATACTGTTCAGGCCGAACAGCTTGCTCGAACGGGGATCTCGTTGGCACTGTCAAAAATGGGGGACAAATACTCTACCCCGAATTTTTCCGAGAACGTTACTATGTCCGGCGGAACAATTGAATATTCGGCGGTACGGTTGGGTTCGCAATCAACAATTACTTCCACAGCAACGTTTAACAGCAGGGAAATTTCTATGACTGCCCTGTTTACGTTCGACCGCGGGCGCTGGAGGATTACCAGAATCTACGCAGTTCCGACAGCAGAAATTGTTGGTTAGTACACCTCCTGTTATTTTGTTTTTTGCCTTTTAAAATTTACCGTACTCTGTACAGAGCATCACAGAGTCACAGTTCGCTTTCCGCAGCCTATTTTGCCGAAATACTGCATATTCACCCTCTTCCATACTGTTCCATCCGTTTACCGTCCTTGTCTCTGTTCTTTCGCATGAATAATTGTTGAAAGCGACGCCGGATTTTTCTACCTTCATGCTAACGCAGTGTACAGAGCCTCGCGGATTGATCGAATGACTGACCAGCTGGAAAAAAAACGGATTCTGATTGTCGATGATTCGGAAGGTATCCGTCTCATGGTGGCAACCTTGCTTTCTTCCTCGGGATATGAAATTGCCGCCGCGGAAAACGGAGAGGAGTGCCTTGCCACAGTAACAACATTTCATCCCGATCTGATTCTTCTCGATATTATGATGCCGCTCATTCACGGTATCGATGTTTTAAAACAACTCAAATCGGATACCGCAACCTCGCATATCGGTGTGATCATGTGCTCGGGAAAAGATTTTAAACCCGACAAGGATCTGACAATCCGCCATGGAGCTTATGCGTTCATTACCAAACCATTTTCGTTCGACGAACTGCTGACCACCATTGAGGGATATTTTTCCGGAGAGGGTTCTCCGGCAACACTATTGCCGCCAGTTACTGCCCGCGTGCATGAATTCTCTTCAATCATTGAGCCAACCACGCCCTATATCCGCTTCTGGGGTACCCGGGGTTCGATCCCGGTCAGCGGACCTGCATTTATTCATCATGGCGGCAATACGCCGTGCCTTGAAATTAACGTGGACGGGATGACCGTAGTAGTTGATGCCGGCACGGGTATTAGAGAACTCGGCGTGAAGTTGAAAGAGGAACATCCGCGTCCACTGCACCTGTTTATCGGTCATACCCATTGGGACCATATCCAGGGATTTCCATTCTTTGTACCGGCGTATCTTCCGGGAACATCTCTTACGGTGTACGGTGCTTCAGGATTTGGAAAGGACCTTCGTTCCATCTTCAGCGGACAGCTTGACTCCGATTATTTTCCCGTTCAATTGCAGGATTTATCCAGTTCCATCCTGTTCAACGATCTGAAGGATAATCCCGTTATTGTAGGTAATTTTCAGATGCATTGGTGTTACGTACACCATCAGGGTGCGGCTGTAGGATTTAAATTCGCTCTCGGCGGAAAAACAATCGTCTATATGACGGATAATGAATTCCTGAAAGGATATCTTGGAGCTCCAGATCCAGCATTGATCTCACATGAGATGAAGGTGGTGTACCGAGAACTGATCGATTTTATTACCGGTGCAGATGTTCTGATTGCTGAAGCGCAGTATATGGACGATGAATATCCATTTAAGATTGGTTGGGGACATACGTCGCTGACTAATGGCTGCCTGTTGTGCAAATTGGCGAAGGTGAAACAATGGATTATTACGCACCACGATCCGATGCATTCAGACGAATTTCTGGAGAAAAAACTCGCGAAGACCAAAGAGGTTCTTGAATCCATTAGCTACCAAATTCCCGTCTCGCTTGCGGCCGACGGAATGATCGAATATTTTTAACTCCTTCTATCACCACACCCGCAGAGCATCGAAGCGTCTGCTGAATCCGCTGTAATTGTTGCTGCGGCAAAAATAATTATGGAACAATTTTTCGATCTCCTTTTAACCAACGAACTGTATATGCTGATCGCCGCCTGTCTGGTGATCGCCATAGTCTTTTCCATCATCAAAAAGATTATAAAATTGCTTTTTTATTCGTTTATTGCTCTCGTTGCTTTCATCGGTTATATCCTGTATACCGGTTCCACTGTCCGCGAGATCACCGATCCCATACAACAGGGGGTAGAAAAAACGAAAAAATCGTTGCAGGAGAATAAAGAATTGCAGGACGCGAAGAAGAAGATCGAAAAAGAAATAAAGAAATAGCGACATCTTAAAAATCTCATCTCGCTGTCATTTTTGAGAAGCGCCTGCCGGCGGTCAAGCGGGGGAAATCTTGTGTTTCCACGCAAATGGAAGCACACGATTCTTCTTGAAGCGAATGTGTTTAGAATGAAAAAGGACAACCTATTTTTCAACACTTTTAAATAATTGATCCGGCCTTCACACTCTCACCGCAATCTTCCGTTGTAATCAAAATACGTTGCAATGTACCGTTGATCTAAAAAATATCCAGAGCATTTCTGTGGATATTCCACCTGCGCGCAACCACATCCGAACAATATTATCGTTTCGCAATGAAGATCTTTTCCTCTGTTGTGGTCATCTATCTCTTCTTTCATGCACACCCTTGAAATTTCACAAAAAACACTCTTTCCAAGAAAAAAATTACCGTATATACGTGATTGCGCTGTGTTAATCAATTTGGTACATAGTATAGACAGTTTATCTTGGGGTGTGCATATGGTTATTAAAATTATTTCAATGATCGTTTTGATGAGTTTAATATTATTGATAGATCTGCGATTCTTTTTCCCGGTGGCAATCATTATTCTTTTTATTCTGCAATCAATGGAAAAAGACCTTCACAAAAAAGATGAAAAAGAACCTTTCCATCTTAAGCATGAGATTTCGCCTGGAGAGTGAAGCGCGCGGGCAAGAAAAAAATGATTCTGCAATACTATCAATTGAGAATAAACGAGACGAGGTAACATAAAAAAGGAGCCCCCATCATTGGGCTCCTTTTCTTCAAAAAGAAGTCAGTTTATTCTTATTGTGATTTACTGCTTAACGACACTGCAACAGTGGTAACTCTTTCAACGCGGCACGAAACGCACCTGGGCTTGTTTTAACGACCTACACCGTTGCTCTGCCGCTGCGGCGGATATTTCTCTTATCGTATCAGCATCATTTTCTTTGTTTGTGTAAACCGGAGTTCTCCGGTTAACGGATCTCGTACGGTGACTCGGTAGAAATACACCCCCGAAGAATGACCTCCTGCATTCCATACTTCTTGATGGAATCCTGCCGGCATTTGCTTTAAAGGAATGGAATACACCGATTGTCCGAGCACGGTAAAGATCTCCAGCGTTACATTCGCCTGTTGCGGTAACGCATAGGAGATGAGTGTAGCAGGATTAAACGG
>Ga0265292_1000558_pt1 | contig 49390 bp, 59 predicted proteins | sample Munlanlewell296A_FD_189080 | JGI IMG/M metagenome (GOLD analysis project Ga0265292, IMG submission 189080) | Leachate microbial communities from a municipal landfill in Southern Ontario, Canada - Leachate well 296A | ecosystem: Engineered > Solid waste > Landfill > Unclassified | place: Canada... | reverse complement strand
AGATCTATCTTTGCGGCGAGATGGAAATGCCGCCGAATCATAAGATAAAAAAGGCATCAATCGGCACTTACAAGGTCGTCAATTGGGAGTATTGTAAAACAGCTAAAGAAGCAATTGACGACTTGAAAAATCCGAAATCCGAAATCCGAAATCCGAAATCACAAATAAATTCTAAATCACAAATATCAAATGCTAAACGTTTAGGATTTGGAAATTCGAAATTATCTGGAGCTTCGAATTTAGAATTTAGAATTTCTATGATAGCCGTTGAACAGTCACCAAAATCCATTCCTTACACTCAAGTTGATTATCAACTACCCTTAGCTTTAATCTTCGGTAATGAGACTTACGGGGTACTGCCGGAAACCCTGGATTTAGTTGATCAGATTGTTGAAATACCAATGTGGGGGATAAACAAATCACTTAATGTGATAGTTTCAGCGGCGATTGTTAGTTATTGGATCTTTGCTACGAGCCGCGTTTGACCTCGTAGGTCGGGAAGGTTAAAAGAGGTTGATAATTTAGAGTTTTGAATTTAAAATTATGAATTGTTATTGCCCGAATGGCTCAGTGGTAGAGCGAGTACTTGGTAAGTACTAGGCCGGGGGTTCAATTCCCCCTTCGGGCTCACAAGAAGACTCTTAAAAGCTACTTAAGGTTAGTTGATATGTTACGTCTGTCTCCATCAACCTGGAAAACCTTGCCGACCCTATTAAAATTATGAAGGTCTTGGACGGTTGTTTTGCTCCAACTGCGTTGATTGGTAGGTGGCCTTTTATTTTTTCGAGGTAATAACAAGGTAGCTATTATACCAAAAGCTAATACACCAAAGCCGCCGCAACCAATGACATATGGGAGAAGTTGTTCTAAAGATTCTGGATTCATAACTTATAGTATATCATTGAATTAAATAAATATCAAATGAATCTTCTTAAAAAATACTACAGGTTAGAAAAAGCGTTCTATGGCGGGTGCGGTCAATTTCGTAATAAATAGAATTGCCCTTGACAAAACAAAAAAAGTAGTTTAGTTTTATTATATACGCGTATTATTATAAGTTAATTTTAAAATATGAAAGGATTACTTATAGAATTTTTAATCCTTAAAGGTTTGTTTAAAGGAGGATGAAAAAACAAATAAACGAGAGATTAACCTATGCGCCGCCGAGTCCAAAGAAGTTTCCGAGGGCCCGGCGCGTTTTTTTGGTAGAAATAAACTATACCGATCGCAAATAAATTTGCATCGAGTATATACTCGATCGTCTTTACAGAACAATGTTCTGTTTTGCAATTTGAAAGACGATCGGTATACATTAATTAAATTATTTTAAATAACGATTAAAAAAATTAATAGTTTTTTCCATAGCAATATTAAAACTGTATCCCGAGATATTATGATCGGCTCCGGGATAAGTATATAGCTCAACGGATTTTCCGGCTTTTTCTAATTTATTTTTTAATTCTTCAGAAAACAAAACCGGCACCTCTTCGTCAGCTAAGCCATGATGCAATTGAACCGGCGTGGTTATATCAGATATAAAATAGGTTGGATCAATTGAGCGCCAATACTCGGGATTGGTTTCAGGAGTACCATACTGCTGAATTATTTTTTGTCGATTTCTATTTCGCAAAGCCAGTTCCCGCTCCGACGGCTGGTAGGGAACCTTTCTTTGCCAGTTATTCATTAAATCAGAATATGATCCGACGACCCCAGCCCAGATAACCGTTGCCTTAATATCTTTTAGGTTAACCACGATATCTCTTAAAGCCACATTGCCTCCCATCGAGTGACCCCAAACTCCAATTCTATTTGGATTTGCCTCCTTATATTTTTTTATTGAAGTAATCGCGTTAAGATCATCAACTGCATAAGCGGGGGAGTAATAGGCGCCTTCCGGCTGTCCCTCTGACTGTCCGTTACCTCGGAAATCTGGTTTAAAAACAATATAACCGTTTCTGGCCAAAGCATCAACATAGGCAATATATCTTTCGGTTGTTCTGTAAACTTCTGGAGGGATATAACCATGATTAAAAATAATCACCGGCCATCCGCCAGCCGGCGGATTTCCCTTTGGAACGGTTAACAGGGCATAAATTTTTAATCCGTCTGATTTATATGAAGCAATATAACGGTTATAATTACTTTCTGGCGAGAGTGTTTCTTCAATAACTATTTCGCTCCCGGGATATAATTTTGATCGCATTATGTCAATAGACAAGGGATAAGAAGGTGGTTTAGTTACATTTACCGGCTTTGTGTTTGCTGATGGTCTAAATTGTTTACGAAAGATAAATATCCCGGCAATAACTACTGTTAATATAAAAACACCTGTTAATAAATATTTCATAAAAAATATTATAAAGAATAACTGAAAATAAACTGAAATCATTTATACCGATCGTCTTTCAAATTGCAAAACAGAACATTGTTCTGTAAAGACGATCGAGTATGCCGATTGTCTATTACAATCGTGCATCCTCGATATAATCGGGATATACTCGATGCAAATTTATTTGCGATCGGTATAAATTGAAAATTGAAAATTTCAGACGGGAGGTGAACTAAATGAAAAATAATTTAATAATTCTTATTATTGTTACTGTAATCGTTGGGGCCGGAGGTTTTTTTGTTGGTATGAAGTATCAAGAAAATCAAAGAGCTAAATTCGGTTTTGGTCTCGCCTTTGATCAATCAAATCAACAAGGCAATCAAAGAGCCGGCAATCGAATACGCCAAGGATTCAGGCCGGTTAACGGCGAAATCATTGAGAAAGACGATAAAAGCATCACTGTCAAGTTAGTTGATGGTCAAACGAAAATTGCTTTTGTTAATGAGAAAACCGCAGTGAGAAAAACTCAAGATGGATCAATTAGCGATCTGAAAATTGGAGAAAAAGTTATGGTGATGGGTACAGATAATTCTGATGGTTCGATGTCAGCTCAAAACATCCAACTTAATCCGACTGTCAGAAATAATATGCCGACTGGTTCAAAGTAATTGTGGTAAAATATGGCGATGAGAAAAAAAATTCTTGATCCTAAACGAGTTGCCAACTTCATGATAAAAGCCGGTAGATTGAAATGGCTGAGAAGATCAGGCTGGATAAGAGAAAAAGTGCCAGAACCAGAAAGTGTTGCTGAACATACTTTTCGGATAGCACTTCTTGCTAGGATTGTTGCCCAAAGCCTGAATCTTGATACAGCCAAATTGACGGCGATGGCAATTTTTCATGATTTAGCCGAAGGCATGCTGGGTGATCCAGTTACCGAAAGAGGAAAAAAACAAGTTGGTGAACATGACTGGAATAAAGAAAAAAAAGTCATGAAAAAAACCTTTAGCGATTTGGGGATGGCGGAGCTTTACCCGCTTTGGGAAGAGAATATTTTAGAGAACGGAATACATGCGACTGAATATTCAAAGATACTTTATGAAATTGGGAAAATCGCTACTGTCTGGCAGGCTTTAGAGTATGAAATGATAGATATTACCGATAGGAAACTTAATGAATTTTGGGAAAACGCCGATTATCATGTGAAAAACAAATTTCTCCGTCAGATACTGAATGAACTAATGAAGATGAGAAAATAATTTCCGGATTACGTCAACATCTTGGGAAATTTGACTGATTAATCCATCTGCCGAAGAAAATGTTTTAATACCGCGAATTTTTTTTATTACTTCGACAATAACTTGGTGAGCAAGTTTTGCCGGCAGTATAATTTTACCGGCGTCAATTAAAAAAACCTCAAGGTTTTTTTTCTTTTCATGAAATGTTGGAACCGGTCCAAAATGTAAGGCGCCAAGTAATCTTTTTTTATTAATCGTTACCCAGACACCATAAACACCTTCAGCTAAAGTAAAATTACTCGGAATTTTCAAATTAATAGTTGGAAAACCAAGAGTTTTACCTCTTCCTTTTCCCCGAATTTGTTTGCTGACTATTATTGTTTTCATTGCAGCTAACAGCCACCACGTCAATCCACATGCCAAACTGTGGAGACTGATAGCCAATATGGATAAGTTGAGTTATGGTAGAAATCGCCGATAGTCCGGCGGCGATAGCGATCTCCTTTATCTTTCGTCCCGACTGTACGGTCGACTCCGGATTTTAACCAAATCATGCCCTCCGATTCGGAGGGCTCGTGGGTTGCCACCACCGATTTGGATTTACACCAATCCCCGAAAAAGTATTTTTAGTTTACCCCCTTTTTTTTCTATTGTCAACTTAATTTATCTAAAAAAGTTGTATACTATAGTTAATTTCATAAATTGCTCTCTTTACAATTTTGTAAACAGATTCTAGAAGGCGGTGAGAAATATGGATAAAAATAAATTATTTGTCGGTAGTCTTCCATGGTCTATTAATAATGATTCTTTAAGAGAGCTTTTTGCTCAATACGGAGAAATTACTGAAGCAATTGTTATTACTGATCGGGATACAGGGAGATCGAAAGGTTTTGGTTTTGTTACTTTTACCAAAGAAGAAGATGCTCAAAAAGCGCTCGATATGAGCGGAAAAGAAGTTGATGGTCGTCCAATCGTTGTCAATATTGCAAAACCAAGAGAACCAAGAACAGGTGGCGGATTTAGAAGAGATGATAGAAGAAGAAGCTATTAATAAATAAAGAATTTGTAATATTAAACCACGAGTACCCAGGACTAAAATCGAGTCAGTGCTCGTGGTTTTTTGGATTATACTGAATATAAATGAAACCGGAATTTATTTTACTTATAATAATCGGCGGTTTTTTAAGCGCCCTTCTTGTATTTTTAATTATTCTTTACAAGCCTGTTTTTCCATCATCTCTTAATCAATTGACAAATAAAAATACAAGCGAGGCGGCATCATCAGATACTGATACGATAAACAGTCTTAAAAGCAAAATAAAATCGTTGGAAGAGGATATGGGTATTATATCTCAACAGCAAAAAGATCAAATTGCTACTTACCAAGATTTAAAGACAGATGCTTCTACTCAATCAGCTCAGATTGAAGCTTTGAGAAGTAATAAATCAATCTTGGCGTCAGCCAGCACCCGAGGCTCTCTTTTTACGACAACTTCTGCCACTTACACTCCAATGGGAATGTATGTAAATATAAAGTGTCCTAACAATTGTCTTCTTTGGATCAATTTTTACACTTCGTCCAAAAATGTAGGATCTCCAGGAACAACCCAAGGAAATGTTAACACCTATGATGTGTTTTTAAACAATTCAGATCAATCGGTTTATTCTCAGGCCAGTTTTCCAGTGGATTCTTCTTATATTCCCGTATCTTTAAATGTGGCAATTTCAGTGGCAGCCGGCGTCCATACAGTTGATATTAGAGCAAAGACAACCGGAGGCAAGCTGCAGTCAGACTCTTCAGCTCTCCAAGTGATGGCGATTGAAAGATAATTAATTTATCATGAAAAAATTATTATTGATTTTTTTCTTACTATTGTTTGTTGCATTAGCATATTACTATTTTTATTATCACGGACAATCTTTTATCAGTCCTTTGGGAAAAGGGAGCGCAAAAGAAAAACCATTGGTTGTTTATACATTTGAAAATCTAAGGAAGACCGTATTTCCCAAAAGCAACATAACAGTAGGTCAACAGATAAGCGAAACCTCGGATTTTATTACGCAGATGTTTTACTTTTCAGTTTCACAGACACCCAAAAGCACGGTGATGAAAAAAGTAAGCGGAGTATTGAATTCTCCAAAGAAACCCGGTATTTATCCGGTAATCGTTATGTTCCGCGGATTCGTACCACAGGAAACATATAAACCGGGAATCGGGACGCAACCTTCGGCAAAAGTATTCGCGCAGCATGGATTTATCACACTCGCTCCAGATTTTTTAGGATATGGTGAATCGGCCGATGCTTCAAAAGATTCATTTGAGGATCGGTTCAAGACATACACGACAGCTTTGACTCTTTTATCGTCTTTGGAAACATTAAATAGCGGTTTGGAAGCAAGTTATTCCGGGACAATTAAGGCCGATATGACTAAAATTGGTATTTGGGGACATAGCAATGGGGGACAGATCGCTCTTATGGCGCTGGCCATAACTCGTGCGTCATATCCAACAGTATTGTGGGCGCCGGTGTCAAAATCTTTTCCTTATTCGATTTTGTATTATACTGATGAATTTGACGATCAGGGAAAATCTTTGCGCAAGGCGCTTTCTCGTTTTGAGGAAGATTATGGCACTGAAGCTTTTTCTCCCCCAAATTATTATCATTGGATTAAAGCGCCGCTTCAAATTCATCAGGGTGAGGCAGACCAGGAAGTGCCTCTGTGGTGGTCAGATGATCTTGTGGCGACTTTGAAAAAAGACAATATTGATGTGAAATATCTTACATATCCCGGGGCTGATCACAATTTACTGCCTTCTGGTTGGTCCAGCGCAGTTACCAGTAGCATTGCGTTTTATGATGAATATTTCAATAGATAAATATATTCTAAAAATTACGATGAGATTAAAAAATCATTAAAATAATGTTATTTTTTAATTGGCGTTGTTCTTGCCATGAAGTATTCCTTTTGAGGAAAAGGCGCTTGAATGAGATCAAATATACATCTAAAATAATCTTGTATTTGAGGTTTTGTGACTTCTGAAGAATGAGCTAACATAAAACCTCCAATAGATGGTGATGTCTCTGGTTTCTTTGGAGTAAATGTTTTTACTAAAGCAGAGCTTGCTTTTTGGAGAATTTGTGCCGGTGAATAATCCAGTACCCAAGTCATTAATTCAGGAAAACCTGTAAACCAACCACTTGGTTGAGATTTAAATTTACCCATGTCAGTTGGAGTTGTTGTTTCTGCCGGTGTTGACACCATGTCGTCAAAAAAGCTTAACATTCCTTGATGTCTGTTTTCATGATCTGTTACTTGTTGAATTATCTCTAATGGATTTTTTTTATCCATCTGACCAGTCGTCCAGTTCTTTTGAAAAATCTCCATTTTTTCTGGATTTTTCGAAGCTAAAAGTATTTCTAACAAATCCTCCGTCGCTTTTTGAGAAGTAGTCAATAATTCATTAATGGTAGATCCTATAATCTGTTTATCAGTTTTGAATTTAGCTACGCCTTGAAATTTTTGTTCACCAGTTTTAATTGCTTCTATAGCAACATATCTTCTATACATTAATTCTAAAATCAGTCCGCCAACAGTATCTGTTTTCTGTTCTTCTATTCTAGTTGTTTCAAATGGTTTACTTTCCATCTCGGCTACTTTCTGAAGAAGATCTGTTGGTGATTTTTGAAGTAACCACTCCATTTCTTTTGGAAAATTACTTAACCATTCTTCTGTTTTTTCAGCAGCTTGAAAATAATCCTTAAAAACTGACTGGAATGGTATCGGCAAAGAGTCAATTCTCTTTTGCATTGGTCCGAGTTCTAATGCTCCCATAGGTGTTTCTATTCTATCATACTTGAGGAAAAAAAAGTAAAAAGAATTCTATAAGTATTATTTGCTATAATTTTACCTATGAAAAATCTTCTTTTATTTCTTGCTTTTTTATGCGTAGGAATTATTTTGGGAAGCAGTTATTATGTTTGGAAAAATACTCAGCCAAATAATAATTTAGTTCAGGAAAAAAAAGAGCCCCGATTTTCTGTAGAAAGACCTCCAAAAAATTCAAAGAAAGGAACTATTCAATCAATGGCCGGGACAATTAAATGGGAATCTCGAGTCGCCACTGAATCCGCTAAAATTAATCAGCCGGTCGATGTTCAACAAGGAGAAGAATTAGAATCAGGTGATGATGGAAGAGCCGTTGTTGATTTTCAAGGAGAATTATTAGTTTCTCTTTCTCCGAATTCTCATATTTCATTTGTTCAAACGCTTCCTACAAATTTTGTTTTTAATCAAATAAAAGGCACGATAGAATATCAAAAAACTAGTTCTGCCCCATTTGCCGTACGTTGTTTTCATTTGTTGATACAAATAAATAAAGCAGACGTGACTATATCAATTGACGATAAAACAGCCTATATTAGTATTACGGTTAAAAACGGTTCTGCAAAAATCGGATTTAACGATCTGCAAAACGTAAGTAACGTGGTAAATTTAAGCGGAGGAGATAAGTACATATTTAATGATGATACGAGAGAAGGAACTTTAGAATAAATTTATTATTCTAAAGATTCTTTATAGTTTTCAAGCGGATTAAGAATTGATTCTCCATCATAACCGAGAGCCCATACAGCTATTCCTCCTAATTGATAGTTATTAGCTAGTTTTATTTTTTCTTCAGTCGCCTGCGCATCAGGAAAAAACATCTGATGATAAGTTTCGTATTGCTGATCTTTATAAATAACATATGATTCTTTTGCTTCTGAGTCTATTTGCGCGCTACAAGTGGCGCATGAGGCAAGAAAAGATTCTGCACGACGATTACTGTCAGTTATTCCTGTTCCCGGTATGACAGCCGAGCGGGGAGTATCTCCAAGAGTTTCCCATTCATATCCGTAAAGCGGTGTTCCAAGTAATATCTTTTCTGAAGGCATAACTCGTAAAGCTTCCTTTACCCCGGTCAGCGTATCAAATTCGGCATTTGTACCCGCACCTCCTATCGGTGATACGGCTCCAGTAACATATGATCCTGGATAATGGAAATCATACGTCATAAGGACAATATAATCAGCCAACTGACTGACGTCAGTTAAATTGATTAAATATTTTTTTACAAGGGCAGTTGGACTGGCATCTATAGTTAGCGTTCCTAATTTTTGTTTATTAATGTTTTTTTTGACTTCTTTGACAAAAGCAGTGAACCTTTGTCTAGCTTCATCAGACGCCGTCGAAACACTTTCAATATCTAAATTTAGATCTTTAAATCCGTATTGTTTCATAATCGGCGCCACCTCCGAAACTAAGTTTTGCGCGTGAGGTATAGGGTCGGAAAGAAGCGCGGATATCGCCGTTTCATCTCCATTAAATAGTAATAATGATAAGTTAATGTCATCTTTTTTTGCATTTTTGAAAAATTCATCCATTTTTCCTGACTCCAATGCGTACCAGCCGGGTTCTTTTTCACCAGGGGCATCGAATTTAATAATTTTTCCCTCAGGTCCAATGGTCAGACCGAAATACGTCAACGTGGTTATGTATTTGTTATAGTTTTTATCAGCTTTGGAAGTTAGCCAATAAGGAAGAAAGCCAATGACATGATGCTTTTGAGGAATAAACGAAGTCAATTTATGTGGTAGTTGACTCCGGTAAAGCGGCATAATATATTTCATGCCGAGATATCCGCTGCAAAATCCAATAAAAAAACTTATTATAATAATTATTATTGTTCTTTTCACATCTTTTATTATATAGCAATATGATAACTTCCTTTAATTGGATAATAAGAATGACCGCTGTTGTTTTTTTTGGATTATGGCGACTTTACTGGTTAATAACGGCTCGCAAAACTGACAAAGAAAAACCAAAAAATAAACAAGTTACACTTAAATCCTATTTTGAACGAATAGTTCAGACTAGCGCAGGTTTGTTTCTGTTAATTCAATTATTTGGTTTAAGAATTTTACCGACTCCGGATAATATTTTTATACAAATCATTGGTCTAGCGCTTTTGGTTTTAGGTATTGTAATTGCAGTTTCGGCAAGAATAAGTTTAGGAACAAATTGGACACAATCTTATGATTATCAAATAAAGAAAAATCATGAACTTGTTTCAAAAGGCATTTACCAATATATCCGCCACCCGATTTATTTAAGTGTAATTTTAGTTTATACAGGTGGTTTAATTATTTCGCAAACTTATCTTTTTACTGTTTTTTTGATTATTTTATCTATTTGGGCTTATTCTCATGGAAAAAGAGAAGAAAAGATTCTTCTAAAACAATTTGGCGGAAATTATCATGATTACATGAAGAAAACAAAAATGCTTATTCCTTTCATAATTTGATGAATTTATCTAATGTGTAACTGGCCATTTCGGCCTCGGGACGTCTGACGTCCCTTCGCTCAGTGTAAACGAACGAACTTCGAACCCGAATAATTTCATTTTGTTAAAATAATAGTTATGGTTAAAGAAAAAGTGGCTTATGCATTTGTTGATGCGGCGAATTTATTTTACGGCGGCGAAAAGAGTTTGGGGTGGAAAATTGACTATAAAAAACTAATTCGATATCTAAAAGAAAAATATAAGATAAAGAAAGTGTTTTATTATGCCGGGATTGAACTTCACGGCTATAAATATTCTTTATTGGAAGACAAACCTTTAAATCTTAGAATGCTATTGAATTATCTCCAAAATAAATTAAAAGACAAAGATATTGAAGAAAGCGAAATAATAATAGTCAGTAGACATATTAAACGGGTCAAATTTTATTTAAAACTGGAACAGTTTGGATATTTATTGCAGCTTAAACCGACTAAAATTTACTGGGACGATGATAAACCAATTAAGAAAGCCAACTGTGATGTTGACATGACTTTAGATTTAGTAAGATACATGGGTGAATACCAAGAAGCATTAATATTATCTGGAGATGGAGATTTTGCAAGAGTACTAAAATATTTGCAAAGTAAAAAAAGAAGTATTTGTATTTTGGCACGTGGAGAAAGAAGTGCCAAAGAGATAAGGCAACTTGCCGGGAAAAACTTCCGTGATTTTAATTATCTTCGTGAACTAATTAAATTTACCCAATAAAAAAGGAGGGGACTCATTTAGAATACCCTCCACGTTTAGTAATATCATTATACAATTATATAATTGTATGTCAATACATTATTAACCTGTCTTGAGGCTCTAAACCTCTAGGGTGTTTGGGATAATAGGGGTTAATGTCCCGTCTATATCCGAAATAATCGTTTTGTATTTTTGCATTTTCTAATGATATCATAACAGAAAATGTCTTTCTCCAATTAATTAAACTATACGATTTTATCTCAAGATACTATACTTTTATTATTATGCGTATTAGAAGATTTATACCTGAAGATGCTATACAGGCAAGTAATCTTGTTAAAAAAGGTTGGTTAGCTAATTCTTCCTATTATTCTCATGAAAGCATTAAGGAACAAATCGAAGCAAATTCACCTGAGAATCTTATTAAAAAATCTAAAAAAGTTAATTATTTTGTTATAGCTCAAAAAGATAAAATTTTAGGTATTGGCGGATATGATAAAAATAAAGTTCATACGTTCTTTGTCGATCCGGAATATCAGAGAAAAAGCATTGGAAGAAAAATTCTACAAAAAGTTTTATCTGAAGCAAAGAAAAAGCACATTAAACAATTAGATGCCTGGTCAACTTTTTATGCGGAAAAATTTTATTCCTCTTTTGGATTTAAAAAAATTAAAGTATTTACCTTGCAATGTAAATACAGTTCTATTGACTTTGTTTTAATGAGAAAAGAATTATTTTCAAAAAACAACCTCGGGGGTTGATTAGGTTTTAATGATATAATCAGTACATGAAATTAGTTGACAAACCAATTACCAAAAAAGAATTATCCGAAATGGCGAGAAAAACATTTGGAGATCTAATAAAAGCAGTTGTTGATGTGGAAGAAGAAATATTCGTTGTTGATGGTGAGATGCATGCAGACGAAGAGCAATATTTACTTACCAAGGGATCAAACCAAAATAATTTATGGGGAATCAATCTCTATCCCGATCTCAGCGGAGACAGCTTCATTGAATTTGATTCCATGATTAATGTTAGACCAAGACTCAATAATTTTTCACAAAAAGTTGAAAATCCAAAGATTCGGCAAAAAATCGTTGCCATTGTTACTAAATTAGTAAAATAATGAATATCTTTCATAAAAATCTTCAAGAACGATGGGGAAATTTTTCGACCGTTTTCCAAATGGCAAATATTGGAGCAGAGGTGGGTAGAGCTCTATCTTGGCGCAAGAAAAAAAATAAAGAGATGAGTAAAAATGCCTTTTATAGAGCATTAGAGCTTATTGATTTTACAATTGATGATCCAAAAAACAAAAAAGCATTGAAAGAAATCTGCAGATTGAGAGAGTTATTTGTTGATTATTTTTTAGGTGATAATATCTATCATTTTACTGACAAAGCTTTTGAAAAATATTTCTACTCCTTCAATTTTGCAGCAAGAAATAGATAAACTTCGAACCCAAATAAGACAATATCTATCTAATGCTATACTTATAGTATGAAATGGATAGGGATAAGTGGTAGCTGGAGAAAAATGAGTAGTCGAGTAGAGCGCGATGTAAGAAGTTGTGTTAGGAAGATAGTCAACCAAGGAAACGGTATCGTAACAGGCGGGGCATTAAATGTTGATTATTTTGCAATGGATGAAGTGATGCAAATCAATCCATCGTTGGAAAAACTAAAAATATTTCTTCCTATAACGCTTGATTTATTTGAGACACACTATCGAAAAAGAGCTGAAGAGGGCGTGATAACAAGTAAACAAGCAGAAGATTTAATAGCACTTCTAGAAAAAATACGAAAGATAAACCCAAATGTAATTATTGAAAACAAAACAAATACCGAACTTAATAAAACAACCTATTACGAAAGAAACACGGAAATTGTTAAGTTAATAGATGAATTATATGCATTCCAAGTAAATGATAGTTTGGGTACGGAAGATACAATTCAAAAAGCCAAAAACAATGGTATTCCCGTGAAGCTTTTCAAATATAAAATAGAATAAATAAATTATTAACTAAACTCCTTCGACCTATTTAATATCTTAATTAGTATTGTTTTGAAGCCTCAAAATCTTATGTGAGTGACTGAGGAAGGGAACTTTGAACCCAATTTACTTAATTTTTTTGAGAATCTCAAGATATTGGTCGGCCGATATATTTAATGTTCTTAGATTATTACGAATGATAAATAATGGCAGACTATCATACATAGGTAGTACCACTGGTCTATTCAATCCTACTCTCCAATAAATTCTATGATCTCCTCTTTGACGTTCAAACTTACAACCTACATATAATAGGAATTTTTCGAATTTTTTCCAAGTAACTGGAGTTAACTGTGGCATACTTATGAAGAAATTGGTATAGAGAAGTTCTCAGTCATATAAGAAATAAGCACAGGCGGGGCGAATGTATTTTCTTGTTTATGCCAACCCAATTCAGTAAGAACTTTCTCTAGAGTGCCTTTTTCCATAATCTCTTCAAAGAAAATTTGTACTGCTTCTTCAAATCTTTTTTTAGCCTCTTCAAAAGTATCCCCGACAGTAGATAAATCCAATGTAGGAGTATAAGCAATGAAGCTATCATTTTCACGTAGAATCGAAACAGGTAACGCGAATTGTATTTGAGCTTTTCTCATAATAAATAAATTATAACACTATCAATAGTTTAAAGCAACAAGAATAAAGACTTAGATTGCTATAAAGCTCCAAATCTGCTATGGGTGACTGGGCGAACGAACTTCAAACCCAATTATGTTAATTAATTTCCCTTTTTGTTTATTTTTTTCTTGCAGATACAATCAGCATCATTGGACGACGGAGCTCATCTTTCATACCCTTTACTGTTTTAAGCATAGTTTCGCTAGGCTGGGGTTCTACAACGCCTGTTATTTCAAATCCGCTTTGTATCAGAGCGTTAAGATATGTTGTTAGTGTTTTGTGGTATTTTAGAACCTTTTCCCCAAGGAAGTTAACTTCTCGTTTACCCTCGTGAAAATAGTTATCGACGGGGAAATGTAGAATATTTCCACTAAGATCACGATACCAATCTTGGGTACCGTAAGAGGTAAAGATAGGATGTTCTACTGAAAATACGAACTCACCACTGCTTACCAGCCAAGTAAAAACATTCTTTGCAATATCACCAAAAGATTTTAAATAGTGAAATGCAAGTGAGCTGATAACTACGTCAAAAGAGCTTTGAGGGAATATTACATCTTCAATAGGTTGAGATATATATTGAATCTTTTTTGAAGTCTTTTTTTTTGCCACAGCCAACATTTTTTCTGAAATATCGATACCAATAACGGACACTGCAGCATGATTTATAGCATACTGACAATGCCAACCAAAGCCACAGCCTATATCTAATACTCTTTTACCTCTAAAATCAGGCAACATTTTTTCGAGTGTTTTCCATTCACCTGCACCTTCAAGACCTTTAACAGATCGATTCATCTTGCTGTATTTTTCAAAAAACGTTTTATTATCGTATATATTTTGTTTCATTTTTTTCCTCCTTTTCTATTATACAGTGGTTGTTCTGTTTCGTCCTAAGTGATTGATAGCCATCAAGAAGATTATTTTTAGGCTCTAAAACCGTTTGGGGTGACTGACGGGAGTTGAACCCGCAACATTCGCCTCCACAGGGCGACGCTCTAACCAGGTTGAGCTACAGTCACCAGTAACTGAATTCTATCATATTCCAATTATTTTTTTTATAATGGGAGTATGAAAATAAAAATTGTAATTTTATTGGTTTTGATAGCCTGTGTGATTTATTTTGGAAAATATTATTTAGATAAAAATAATCAAGGTGAAAAAGGTGAAAAAGTGCTTTCGATTGAGAATCAAATTAAAAAAATCGGAGAAGACGTCTTAAATTCAGGTCCTGTCAAACAAATTGGGAAAGATAGTCAAAAATCAGCAGAGGATATCTTGGGCGCCGCAACTAAAGCAATTTCCGATGCGGTAAGTAGTACTACTCAAAAAGCCGAAGACAAAATTATTCAGACTTCAGTCAACACCGTTATGGATCAAGTCAATAAGCTACCGGAAAGGGAGAGAGAAGAGATAAAGAAGCAGATCTGCAAATAAATGACAAATTACAAATGTTAAATGATAAACCTGCCTGCCGGCAGGCAGGTGAATTTTAAATGTTAAATGTTTAATTATTAATAATTTGTGATTAATTATTCAATTGTTATTTATCATTTGTCATTTGATTTTTACAGCTTCCTTTGTTAATCTTTATAACACCGAGTCAAACTCGGCTAACGCTTATGGACATAAAATACTTAGGGCATTCTTGTTTTTTTATCAAGGGGAAAGAAGCAAAATTAGTAATGGATCCTTTCGATCCTAAATTTACCGGATTAAAATTTTCCAAAATCGAAGCAGATATCGTCACTGTTTCTCATCAGCATAAAGATCATAATAATATTTCTGCAGTTTCCGGTAGTCCATTGGTTATCGAGTGGCCTGGTCAGTATGAAAAAAAAGGGATGAGAGTTTACGGTTTTAGAAGTTATCATGACAAAAAGCAAGGAGCGGAAAGGGGAGAGAACACTATTTTTAGAATTGAAGAGGATCTGTCGATTCTTCACTGCGGAGATTTAGGTTATATCCCAGATGACAAATTTATTGATGAGATAGGTGAAGTTGATGTTTTGATGGTTCCGGTTGGCGGAGACTCCAGTATTGAGCCGGCCGATGCAGTTGAACTTATAAAAAAAATAAAGCCGTCAATCGTTATCCCGATGCATTTTAACCGGCCGGAATTAAACCAAGAAATTTTTGGCAAAAAATTTCCAGTATCAGAATTCTTAAAAATAATCGGCTCTGAAAATATCGCTTCGGTTCAAAAACTAACAGTAAAGAAAGAGGAGTTAGGAGAAGAGATGAAGGTAGTTGTTATGGGAATCTCAAATTAGAAATTATTAATTTTTATGTCTTCCTCAGACGCATACAAGGTTCCTCCACATGATATTGAAGCAGAGAAATCAGTTCTTGGAGCTATACTTATTGACTCGTCAGCCATTTCTACTGTTGCCGAATTTCTAAAATCAGAGCATTTTTACCAGCCCGAGCATCAGATGATCTATTCATGCATGCTTACTCTTTTTGAAAAACAGCAGCCGATTGACGTAGTTACCCTTAAAAATGGCTTAACCAAAGATGGAACTATAAAAAAAGTCGGCGGGGCTTCATATTTGGCCGAACTGATTGAAACCGTTCCGACCGCCGCATATGTTGAACATTATGGAAAAATCGTCAAAGACCATTATACAAAAAGGAAGTTGATAGAGCTTTCTTCAGAGCTTGTAGAAAAATCATTCGATGAAAAAGGCGATACAAAAAAACTTCTTGATGAAGCAGAGAGAGAAATTTTTGCCTTATCGCGCGAAAACCAAAGAAGCGATTTTATTGAGTTAAAAGAGATTTTGGCAGAAAGTTTTGAGCGGCTTGAGGAGTTTATTAAAAAAGGAATTCACCTACGGGGAATACCGACCGGATTTAATGAAATTGATAGAAAATTAGCCGGACTTCACCCGTCAAACCTTATTATTTTGGCGGCCCGTCCCGGAATAGGCAAGACTACATTAGCTCTAAACATGTCTCTTTATATTTCCCAAAAAGAAAAATTGCCGGTAGGATTTTTTTCACTTGAAATGAGCAAAGAAGAATTGGTTGATCGTCTTTTGGTTGCTCAGGCCGATATTGACGCTTGGCGTTTAAAAACCGGCCGGCTTTCCGACGATGACTACAAAAGACTGACCGAAGCTATGGGTGAACTGTCCGAAGCGCCGCTTTACATTGACGATACGCCAGGGGCAACTATCATGGAAATGAGAACGAAGGCAAGAAAATTAAAAGCGGAAAAAAATATTCAGTTAATTATCGTTGATTATTTGCAACTGGCTGATGCCGGAAAAAGATTCGATTCAAGAGTTAATGAGGTTACCTTCGTCTCCCAGGGCTTAAAAAATTTAGCCCGTGAACTGAAAATTCCGGTTCTGGCTATTTCCCAGCTTTCCCGGGCGGTTGAACAAAGGGGTACTAAAAAGCCCCAGCTGGCCGACCTGCGCGAAAGTGGCGCGATTGAACAGGACGCCGATGTTGTCATGTTTTTATACCAAGAGGAGGATACAGAAGACATGTTGGATAAAAATAAACGGATGATAAAACTTTTTGTCGCCAAACACCGAAACGGGGCAACCGGTGAGATTGATTTGATGTTTAGAAGCGATAGAGTCAAGTTTTACAATGTAGAAAAATCTACTTCAATATAAGGACTGTTCATTTTCTGATACTAGTTGCCATCCCGGAACTGAAACGGGCAAACTCAAAGAATATAAAAGAAAATAATAAAATCATGATAATAGGCGCCAATGTCGAAATAATGTTTTTCTTACCCGGCTTATATCCACGAAGAAGAAGTGAATTAGTCACAACTGAGATAGATGACAGTGCCATTGCAAGACCGGCAAGTTCAGGCTTAAGAATAATTCCCAATCCTGCAAACAATCGCGCGGCAACCGGAATACCCATTACGTTATAAAACAAAGCAAAAAACATATTCTGTTTTATTTTATTCATGGTAGTTTTGGAAAGATCAATAGCATCTGCTACATCTCGTAAATCATTTTTGATAATAACAATTCCTCCTGCTTCCATTGCTACATCTGTCCCTGATCCCATACTAATTCCCAAATCTGCCTGAGCAAGCGCCGGCGCATCGTTAATACCATCTCCCACCATGGCCACCTTCCGACCCTCATCTTGCAATCTCTTCACACTTTTGGCTTTATCTTCAGGTAATACTTCAGCAAATACATTAATAATACCTACTTGCTGGGCAATTGCCTTTGCTGTACGTTCATTATCGCCGGTTATCATATATACTTGAATCCCTAATTTCTTTAATTTCTCAACGGCTTCTTTTGATGTTTCTTTTACAGTATCGGCTACTCCAATCAGTCCCAGTATTTCTGTTTTGTTAGCAAGAATCATGACGGTTTTACCTTGTTCTTCGAGCCGGTTCATTTTCCGATTTATTTTTTCTACATGTAGTTCAACAACATCGCTTATTAATTTTCTATTCCCAAAATAATATGTCATATTATCAACAGTTCCTTGTACTCCATGTCCGGGAATGGCTTTAAACCCTTCGACTGCGCTCAGGGCAAGCCCTTCTTCCTCCGCTTCTTTATAGATAGCCTCAGCAAGCGGATGCTCTGATTGTTTCTCAAGTGACGCGGCAATAGTTAATAATTCATCTTCATCCATTTCTCTAAAGCTTTCAATATTAGTAACAACAGGCTTACCATTTGTTAATGTCCCTGTTTTATCAAACACAATAGTATTGATATGGCAGGCTGCTTCAAGTGGTTCTCCTCCCTTCACTAATATTCCATGTTCTGCACCCTTTCCAGTTCCAACCATAATTGCAGTTGGAGTCGCGAGACCTAAAGCGCAAGGACAGGCAATAACTATCACCGCGGTAAAAGCCATAAGACTAAAAGATAAAGAAGCTCCAAGCACTAAAAACCAAATTACAAACGTTAAAATCGCAATACCAATTACTGTTGGAACAAAATATGCAGAAATTTTGTCAGCAAAGTCTTGGATAGGCGCCTTTGAACCTTGCGCTTCCTCAACCAAACGAATAATTTGCGATAACGTTGTCTCAGACCCTACTCGAGTTGCCTGAAACTCAAAACTGCCTGTTTTATTCATTGTTCCACCCACTACCGTGTCTTTCGCCTGTTTTTCAACCGGCAAACTTTCACCAGTAATCATGGATTCATCAACTGCAGAAGACCCCCTCACTATTACTCCGTCAACGGGAATCTTTTCTCCAGGTCGGACAAGAACAATATCGCCATGTATCACTTGATCAATGGGAATATCAATGGTTACTCCATTTCGCATAATCCGTGCTGTTTTCGCCTGCAGCCCCATCAGTTTTTTTATCGCATCTGAAGTGCGTCCTTTTGCCTGAGCTTCCAGCCATTTACCCAAAATAACAAAAGTGATTAAAAACGCAGCTGTTTCAAAATACAACTCAGGAATTTTTACTCCCCTTATACCAATAAGTGATTTTGTATTGAGATAATAGAAAATATAATTTATTACGCTATAAAAATAGGCGACCGAAGTGCCGATTGCGATAAGTGAATCCATATTAAATGTCTTCATCCGCAGTGCAGACCACATACCCTTATAAAATCCACGGCCAATAATAAATTGAACCGGGGTTGCAAGGATAAAGGAAATAATTCCAACAAGAGGAAGAAAAAAAGCTCTTCCCGGAATCCATGAGAAGAAGTCAAACAACATAAAATACAACATCGGCAGGCTAAAAACAAAACTTATCAAAAATTGATTAAACAAGTTTTTAATCTCCTGCTTTCTTTTTTTTGCCTCAAACTGAGTATCTTTGTCATTAAGAACAACTGCTGAATATCCTGTTTTTTGTACTGTTTTAATAAGCGATTCTGTTTTAACAATAGAGCCATCGTATGTTACCAATGCTTTTTCCGCAGCAAAATTAACATGAGCTTCTTTGACTCCGGGTACTTTGTTCAGCGATTTTTCAATAATCAAAGCGCAAGAAGTACAGTGCATACCTGAAAGGGAAAGAGAAACACGTTTTTGCACATGATCACTCGTAGGAGACATTACAATGGCAGGTTGTTTTTGTGTTTCCGACGCTTCGACCCTTACTTCAAATATAACTCTTAATGGTTCATTGGCTTTAATTGTTTTTTTTATGACTTCAATATTTTCTTTTTTAATATTAAGATTATGCACCCCATCAATTGATGCGGTATATCCTGCTTTTTTAATTGCTTGTATTACATCATTCTCTGAATTTTTTTCTGAATCAAGAATAAGTTTCCCTTTACCGGTTTTATAATCAACATTTATATCACTAACACCGGACAATATGGACAATTCGTCTTTTGTTAAAGTCTCACACGACAAACAATGCATTCCTTTAATGCTAAAAGAAATGTGCTTCTTCATGATTTTTCGTTTATAAACTGTTAATGACTTTATAATGAGTACCTTCAAGCGCTAGCCTCACTTCATCTTTTGAAATAGGTCTTGTTGCCATTATTGATGTAAAACCATTTGGCGCTGAAACATGTATTTCCTTTACTCCTTCGATTGTCTGTAATCTTTTTGTAATCACTTTTTCACACGCTCCACAAGTTAATCCTGATAATTGAAACCTGGTAGTATGTACCATATTATTCAACAATTATCGATCCTCTTGGTACTCCCATCGCACAGGTTATGGTATAAGTTCCCGATTTTGTTGGAGTAAATGATAATGTAGTAATTTTACCCTTTTCAAACCCCTGCGCCTTATTATCAAGACCCGGTATCATGATGCTTCCCATGCATCCGGCTCCGTCTTCTTTTGCCTCAATATCAAACCGTACAGGTATTCCTGGTTTCACGGTAAATTTATTAGGTTTGACATCGTCTGCAACGGCATAGATTGCTTTTATGACTTGGACCGAATTTCCTTGATTGGCAATAACAGGTGGTGTTTTGTCTGCATCTACGGCTGCCTGTCTTTGGACTTTTGCTCCGCAACCGCACCCGCCTCCGCCGCCGCCACATGACGCACCTTTGTTTACAACCGGAGGATTATTTACCGGTTGATTTGAACTGCCCTGTTCACCCGAACTTGATGGGGCATTATCATCTACTACGTTAAATGAACCACTATACATTCCCATACTGCAGGTAAAACGGATGCTGCCGATTTCAGTTGGTGTAAATTCAATGATGTTTTCTCCTGCTTCAAGGTTTTTTCGAATTCCAAGTTTTGAAGATACAATACTTGCCGCACAAGAAAATGCATCTTCCGATGTCACGATCCATTTGACCGGAATACCTTTTTTTATGGTAAATGAATTAGGAGAATATCCACTGGCAGTCTGAGTCATTTTCACGACTTGAACTCCGTTCTCCATTGTCACATTTGGATCAGTTTGAGTAGTTGTTGCAGAACCTTGGTTTATAAATGCATTAACATTAATACCTGTTAAATTTAATCCGTTTGAAATATTAAATATTGCCATGAAGATAACTACTAGTCCAGCAAATTTAAAAAATGGTTTCGCAAAAGCACCTTTAATCACTGACGTGAGTCCACCAATTCCAAGAAGCCCAGGCGCAGTTCCTAGTGCAAATACGCCCATGGTCAGGGCTCCTGTTACCGGATTACCGCTGCTTATAGCAAAGAGCTGCATGGCCTGGGTAAATCCGCATGGCAAAAAAAATGTCATCGCACCCATCATAAATGAATTTGTATGACTATATTCTTTTTGCGTTTGTTCCTGAATACCTAAGGCCCGTGATATTCCTTTAGGCAAAGTTAATTTAAAACCATTAAGACGCGGAAATATTTCGGTTAGTTGTAAACCCAGAAGGATCATAATGCCACCTACTGCTATGGTTAATAAACCCAAGGTGGTTGATGACAGTTGAAAAAGTGATCCGGCATAACCAATAACGCCGCCGAGAACTACAAAAGATAAAATTCTACCTAAATTAAAAAATAAATGCGGTTTAAATTTTTGCAATGTGGAAGACTGCGGGTGCTTTTCTACGAATCTGGCTGAAGCGGCAAGTACCAATCCTCCAACAAGCGCCATACATGTAGATACTCCGGCAGTCAACCCGACTAAAAAGACAACCGGTAAACTGCCATAGTTACTTTCTGATTTTATAGCAAAATTAAATATACCCAGTTCTCTACCGACAAGATAAAGAAAAACTATCACTAAAAAAGCAAGTCCAAGTTCTTGATAATCCTGCATCCGTTTTGAAAAAAGAGGCGCTTTTTCTTTCATACCCAATTCATATCCTGCATTACGTACAGCCTTTTCAATTTTGTTATGATCAATATTCCCCTCATAACAAACATATGCTCTTCCATTTTTTTCGCTTACTTTAACATCGGTAACACCTTTTATTTTACGAAGCTCATCTTCAACCAAAATCTCACACGATCGGCAGTGCATGCCTTTGATATATACGGTTGCTTTATTCATATTATTTTTAAATTAATAATTGTCAATTTATCTCTATTTTCTTTCTCTAGCATATCAAATTGAATATGAAGAAAATATGAAGAATTTCATATACTTCATTCTAATATTTGATCCAATTGCTGTTTGATTTGTTCATAAGATATGGCACCAGATATAATATCCCGTTTCCCTGAGACTGGGATAATGATCGTCGTCGGAGTACCGGATATACCACCCAGTGAAGCGTCATCTTTTTCTTGTTTAATCTTTTGTTCGTAAGTACCTCTATCCAGACAAGTCTTAAATCTATTTCCATCCAACCCCAATTCCTCAGCCAATGGTACCAGTTTTTCAAGAGCAAATCCCTTGCCGTTTGACGTGGTACGATCAATAATTGCATCTATATAATTCCAAAATGTTATATTACCGCCCAAATCAGCTGCACATTCACTAGCCTCTGCTTCTTTTTGCGCATTTTCGTGAAATGGTAATGGATAATGTCGATACACCCAAGCAACTTTACCGTCATATTCTTTTAAAACCTGTTTCATAACTGGATCAAATTTTTTACAAAAAGGACACTCAAGATCAGAATATTCAATCAGTACTACCTTTGCATTGTTGATATTACCTCTTACATGATCTTTATCAGTAACTTCCGGAATAAGATCATAAGGTTGTGAAGTGGGTGTAGGGGAGATCGTGTTTTGGGGAGTTGTTGTGGCAAGAGCTACTTTTGCAGCCAAAACACTGGCGGTTTTACGTTCCAAAGCCTGTATTTTTGTATATAGATAAACGGAAAAAATCATAAGCATAGCTAAAAAAATATATTGAACATCTGGTTTTTTCGGCTTTTCCTCTTCTTGATAGGTGACAATATAGGGACTGTTCATATAAAATACTCATTAGTAATTCATAATAAAAAAAGAATAACAAATATGAGATGAAGAAATTATGAAGAAAAAGAGAATTTTTTATTCCTTTGTAGATGACTATTATATATATTACACTATGTAGTATATATGAAACAAAAGTCAATGAGTGAGCTGGAACAAGAAGTTATGATTATTGTTTGGAAATGTAAATCATGTTCGGTACGTGATATTATGGTAAAGCTCACAAATAAAAAGCTTGCATATACAACTGTAGCAACTATTTTGCAGCGTCTTTACAAAAAAGAAATTGTTACAAGAAAAAGTCAAGGAATCTCCTTTATTTACTCACCTAAGATAGCCAAGGAAACATATACTAAAAGGTTTGCTCAGGCTTTTATAAGAAAGTTTTTTTCTTCATTTACTGATACGGCGATTGTCTCATTTGCCCAATCAATTAATACACTCCCTCCAAACAAAAAATCATATTTATTAAAACTGCTGAAAGAAAAACATGAAAGTAAATAAACATCTGCTCATTTTCATAAGTCTGTTCTTTCTTCTTGGCACGTTGGTAAGTGTGGTTGTGTATAAATTTTTTCCCCTCCTAGTTCATCATACTATTTACTATTGCCAAAAGATGATCCACTCCTTATCGTTTCAGATCCCGGGAAATCTGGGAATGTTCATTTTTATGACTATCTCTATCGTACTCTTATTTACTGCAATTAAATTTTTAGCCACACTGTTGCGGATTTATCGATTTCGCCGTCACCTTCTCAAAAAAACGTCAAGACACACGCCATTCGCACCTCTATTAAAAAATCTTGGTCTCACCGAAAAAGTTGTGACCATCCAAAGTGAAAAACCATTCGCTTTTTGCTTTGGGATTAGATCTCCAAAAATTTACGTTTCATCCAAACTCATTTCTCTTTTTTCGCAGTCTGAATTTGAAATTATTTTGCGCCATGAAAGACATCATCTTGAGCGTCGCGATGCCTTAACATTACTGGTTGCTCATATTGTCGAATCTCTTTTTCCTTTTTTTCCCCTTTTATCGGATTTGATTATGGTCTATCGTGTCGAACGGGAAATTTTGGCTGACAAGGCGGCAATTCAAGAAAGTACTAACAAAAATCTCATATCAATTTTTCATAAGCTGTTGCAGTATGAACCTGATTGCAACTATGCAATGGTTCCCCCAATTGCCGATCCTCACACGTTGGAGGTTCGTATACGCTCATTGATGCACGGCTCTTTATACCAACCTATAGCTTCATGGAAAAATGTATTCATAAGTCTGTTTTCCCTGTTTGTTATTTTTACTTTTATTATCGCCCCCGTAAGTGCCAGGGAGCTCCATGAAGATGGTCGTGACGTAATGTTTTTTTGTGTACACAGTAATTATTTCTCAACACCTCAAAATTATTCTTTGTTGCCCTAGTTGATACAGTTTGACTACTTGACAGAGTCAAAATAAACTACTACACTTTGTAGTAGTTACCTCATTTTAAATAATTAAATTACTCTTATGACTGAACAAAAAAAGTCTGTTTTGTTTCCATTTAAATTAAGCTCTAATACTATTCTTCTTCTCGTGTTGGTTATTACTTCATTTATAACAGGGTCCCTTTATACAAAAGTCCAGTATCTTGAAAAAAGTATACCCACACAGGTTGCGGCGCAAACTGCTATTCCCCAACAGGGAAATCAACCCGTTGCACAGGTGCCAAGTGGGAAAATTAAGGATGTGTCCAGTGATGAACGTATTCGAGGAAATAGAAATGCTAAAGTTACGCTTGTTGAGTATTCAGATTATGAGTGTCCATTTTGTAAAAGATTTCACCCCATAACACAGGAACTCATGAAAACATATAGAGATAAAATTCGTTTGGTTTTCCGTGATTACCCACTTCCTTTTCATGCAAACGCCCAAAAAGAGGCTGAGGCTGGCCGATGTATCGCAGAACTAGGGGGCAGTGATGCCTTTTGGAATTATGCAGATAAAATCTTTGAACGAACAACATCAAATGGAACAGGATTTGCTTTGACCGATCTTGGACCATTGGCAAAAGAAGTAGGAGTCAATCAGCCGTCATTTCAACAGTGTCTTGACACGGGAAAATATGCAAAAGCGGTGAAGGATGAAGCTACAGACGGTAATGCGGCAGGGGTAAACGGCACCCCAACAACATTTGTAATAGACAGCAAGGGAAAGACTCAGATGCTGGTTGGTGCCCAACCGGTAGATGCCTTCAAAACTGTTATTGACCAGGTTTTAAAATAACACAAGTGACGCTATTTTCTAGAAGGTTTATCATTCCTACGTTGTCAATCGCTTTTCTTTATATCATAGTGATTACCTATTCGATGAATGTCCGCATTCTCAAGGACACCTTGTGGGGAGATTACGACGTTACTTATAAACTGAAACTTTTATTTTCGCTTCTTAAGGGAATGTGGACCGCGATGAGTGGTCCAGGACTTACGGTGCTGTTTTTAGTCGCGCTTCTGACGGGGGCAAATCTCACTTTATTCTTTGGCAAAGTAAACTTGTTAAAGAACAATAAAAATTTGCGATTAGTAGTTGGTGGCAATTCACTTCTCGGCATTGTGGGAAGTGGCTGTGCTGCATGCGGGTTGCCAATTCTTTCCCTTTTAGGATTAAGCGGCAGTGTTATGTACTTGCCGTTTCGTGGGGCGGAAATATCATATATATCACTTATCCTTTTAATGGTCTCATTTTATTTGTTAATAAAAAATTCAAACCAAACTTGTACGCTTGAAAAAAAAATATGAACACTAAAACCGTATTGATTATATTAGCTATAATGATTGGGATAATTATGATATTTGGTTTTAAAGTTATGTCACCAGGAAATAATAGTTCCGTGAATGAAATAAGTCTTTCTACTCAGCCGGATCCTCTTCAACCGGGGCCGGCAACTTTTATGATTGATGTAAAGGATAAAAGCGGCAAACCTGTTGATAATGCAAAAGTATTTTTTGATCTTAATATGACAAACATGAATATGGGAACGCAGCGAGGAGATGCGGTAGCACAAGGAAATGGGCTCTATTCGGCAATGGGGAGGATAACAATGAGAGGTCCTTGGCGAGTGAGTACAAAAATTACTATGCCTGATGGAAACATTGAAAACAGAGATTTTATAGTAAATGTACTGTAAAAACTAAAAAAAACTTTTTTAATTAATATCTCTTTTCATTTCTTCAAATTCTTTTTTCGTTATCTCTCCTTTTGCATACCGTTCCTTTAGGATGTCTACAGGGGACTTACTTTGCGTTTGGCTTTTTTCTTGATTGGCAATCCATTTTATTAACGCAACAACAGCTAAAATAATAAGTCCCCAGAATAAAATCATAAAGATCCAGCCAAAACCAAACCAACCTATTGAATTAGTACCAAAATTTCCCATCATAGAATTATTACCTCCCCTAAAAGCTTTTTACCCATCTGTTCTTCAGAAAAAAATATTTTTTTCATAATGTTATTTTTCAGTTCAAATCTTAATTAAATCTTTCTCTACCCTTTTAATAATACCGAATTGACAGCAACAATAATAGAAAAGATTGACACTCGTACTTTAATCAAAGACTAGACATAACCATATGTAAGCATATTATCACCAAATTGTTTATACCTAATATTTTTAAGTTTAATCGCCTTGGTTATTTTTCTTGCTCCTTCGCCTCCAATTGCAGTAACTCCTTTTTCTCCTCCAATTAAAATGGGGGCATGGAAAGCATAGACTTTGTCAACAAGTTTTGCGTCAACAAAACTGCCAAGAATCCGTCCTCCTCCTTCAACAAGTACGCTAATTATTTTTCTTTTTTTAAACTCTTCTAAAAGACCCAGAAGTGGAATTGAGGGGGTATTAAATACTATTACTGATATTCCCATGTTTATTAAAACCTTCATTTTTTCTTTATTTGCTTTTGTTGTAGTGGCAATGAGGACGTTGGTATCCCTTAAAACCTGACTCGTTAATTGTATTTTAAGTGTTGAGTCAAGAATAATACGCAGTGGATCTTTTTTTCCTTTGATTCTTGTTCCTAAATGAGGATCATCCTTTAAAATAGTATTGATTCCAACGAGAATAGCTTGATAGTGGCCGCGTAATTTATGAGCATACGTTCTCGCTTGTTCATTAGTAATCCATTTTGAATCGCCGGTACGAGTGGCTATTTTTCCATCAAGACTCACAGAAAACGTCACGGCCACAAAGGGACGATTTTTTGTCATAAAATGGTGATATACTTCATTTAACTCTAAAGCTTGTTGTTCCATACATCCTAATGTTGTAGAAATACCGGCCTTCTCAAGCATCATTTTTCCTTTCCCTGATACTTCTGGGTTTGAATCAAGCATGGCAATGTGCACCTTTCTTATACCAGACTGTCGAATATGTTCGTAACAGGGAATTCTTTTTCCATGAAGGTCATAGGGTAAATGACACGGTTCAAGTGTCACATACATTGTTCCTCCGCGAAGATCTGTGGTAACATCCATAATTGCATCAGCTTCGGCATGTTCATCACCAAATTTATGATGATACCCTTGGGCAATAATTTCACCTTCCTTTACGATAATTGCTCCCACCATTGGATGAGGATTAGTCCAACTCATGCCTTTTTTAGCCAACTTTAATGCTTCTCTCATGAAAAATTTGTCTTTTTGACTGAAGTCTATATTCATATATTATCTAGCAAATGACCAAGTTTTTGTTTTTTTGTCCTAAGATATTTTAAATTGGTGTTATTTGAAGGCACTTCCAAAGGGATTTGTTTTACAACGATTATGTCGAAGATCTTAAGCGCCTCAATTTTTGTAAGATTGTTGGTCAAAAGATTCACTTTGGAAATACCAAGGTTGAAAAGGATTTCAGCGGCAATTTTATAATCGCGTCCATCAATGGGTAGATGTAGCGCCTGATTGGCCTCAACCGTATCCAATCCTTTATCTTGCAATGCATAGGCTTTAATTTTATTAGTGAGCCCTATTCCTCTTCCTTCCTGATTAAGATATAAAATAACCCCGCTACCATTTTTGTTTATCAATCTCATACTTTGCAGCAGTTGTTCTCCACAATCACACTTTAAAGATAAAAAAGTGTCTCCTGTTATACATTGGGAATGAATTCTCAAGAGCACGGTATCTTTAATTTCTCCCTTTACCAAGGCTATATGCTCTTTGTTATCGATTACTGATTTATAAACAGTTAACTGAAAGTTTCCATATTTAGTAGGAAGTATTGAGGTAGCAGTTTTAATTACTTCTTTACCATCTTCAAGTTTGTCTAAAGGATTGTTTCTCAAAAACCTAATCAAATCTTTAATACAAATTATTTTAATATTTAATCTTTGAGATAGCTTAATAAGTTCCGGCAGTTTAGCCATTTTTCCATCTGCTCCAACGATTTCACAAAGAACTCCAGCCGGTGTCAAACCCGCCAGTCTTGCTAAATCTACAGCTGCCTCGGTATGTCCATCCCTTTCCAAGCTACCACCATTTTTTGCCACCAATCCAAATACATGGCCCGGACGAGACAGGTCTAAAGAGGAAGATTTTGGATCGGCTAATGTCTTAATAGTTTTTAATCTATCAAAAGCTGATACTCCGGTGGTGACACCTTTTTTAGCACTGACGGAAACGGTAAAATTAACTTTAGTTGTTTCATTATTTTCTAATGGATTAATCATGAGAGGTAATTGCAGACGAAATGCTTGTTGTTTTGTGATTGCCGTACAAATTAATCCTCCACCAAATCTGATCATTGTCAAAATAGAGTTAGGGGTTGCTTTGTCAGCCGGAATATAAAAATCCCCCTCGTTTTCACGATCAGGATCATCAACGATGATGATCGTTTTTCCCTGTTTTATTTCTTCTATTGTTTGCGGAATAGTATTAAAGAGATTCATATTTCTGATAAAAGTTTAATCATTTTTAATGCTGTTTGCGTCGCTTCAATTCCTTTGTTTTCTTCTTTTCTAGTCGCTCGCTCGCTCGCGTCGTCGATATCATAGACTGCCAAAACCTCAAAGATGACCGGGATTTCATATTGCCAAGATACGTCCATACAACCTCTTATACACTCATTTGCAATCTGTTCAAAATGATAAGTTTTTCCTTTAACTATTGCTCCAAAAGTAATAATGGCATCATAAACTTTTTTCTTGGCAAGCTTTTTTACAACCAGAGGTATCTCTAAAGAACCTGGCACTCTAAAAATATTTATTTGACTTATCTTTAATCCCTTATCTTTAAAAGTTTTAAGACAATTTTTTTCTAAATTATCAGCCACTTCTTTTCTAAAACTACTGCTAACGATTGCAATTTTAATATCTTTAATTGGTTTCATATTTTTATTAATTTTTCTAAGGGCCCGTCCCCGATGGATATCGGGGTTACGGCCCTTTGTGCCGCACTTTCACATTGTTGGATGCGGCCTAAATATTTTGCTAAAATATCAACTTCAATATTCACATAATCACCCAATTTGGCTGTATGAAGCATAGTTTTATCCCAGGTGTGAGGAATTATTCCAACTGTAAAAAATTTATCTCCAATATCTACGACAGTTAAAGAAATTCCATTAACAGCGATTGATCCTTTTTCAACAATATATTTAGATCGATCTTTGGAAATTGAGAATTTTAGAATATAACTGTTACCTTCTTGAGTAATAGTTTCTAACTTTGCCACTTCATCAATATGACCTTGAACAATATGTCCTGATAAAAAAGACTCTGCTGTTGCAGGAAGTTCTAAATTAACCAGGCCTCCAATTTGTAAATACTTGATGTTCGTCTTTTCCTCAGTCTCTGGCATAAAATCTATACTAAAACTATCTTCTATTAGGTCAACTACGGTTAGACAAATTCCATCTACGGCAATGCTCGTACCCTTAGATAGTTCACCGATGAGAGTTCTATCGGTTTTAATTATTAATTTATTTTCCGATTTATTAAGTACTTCTCCTAAATTAGTGATAATTCCTGTAAACATAGCATTAAAAAAACCCCGAAACTTCGGGGCACAAAAAAATGTCCTTTCCTTCTTTCCTCCCGACTTTATCCTGTAACCAAACGTTACAGGGTGAACGGTCGGCCTCGGAATTACACCGGATCATGCTTTGATACTATCTCGGCTCGTGGGCTTTACACTGTAAATTTTTAAGAAATTTACAGTGTGAACCACCGATTGGGAATCACACCCTTCCCCGAAGGAATAAAATATTATAGCAGAGTTTAAATCCTATTTATAAGTATCTACGAGCTAAAACACTTTCCAACGTGAGCATTCTTGAAGTATCCCGTTTACGCCGGGAAAACAAATTATTGTTTGAAATGATTGGAAAGTTTACTTTGGAAAAAGAACAAACAAAAAGATTAAAAAAAAACTGAACTTATGAAAATGATTATTTCTCAATCACCTAGAGAAAACAAAACCAGGTTAGCAAAGAAGTTAGGAGTATCAAGAGGCATGCTCTATTACAAACACAAAAGACCAAAAACCGATGAGGAGATAAAAAAACTGATTCTTGAAGTTTTAAAAAAGCATCCGGCATACGGACATAAACGGATTGCATTGGAATTAAAACGCAACAAAAAACAAATACTACGAGTTATGAAAAAGTTTGGGATTAAACCATACAGAAGGAGAAAAACTCCCCGTAAAGCAGCTGATGAAGGTAAAGTACCAACCAGGTTTCCCAATCTGGTGGAGAACTTTTGTCCAATTAGACCTAATGTTGTTTGGGTTGGAGATTTTACCTGGATCTACTTTAACGGTATGTTTTACTATTTGGCAACAATCATGGATCTTTATACCAGAGAGATTGTTGGCTGGAGTTTTTCAAGTCATCATACTACTCAACTGGTAATTGAGGCATTTAACGATGCTATTAAAAACACAAAGACATCACCCCTCTATTTCCACTGTGATCAAGGAAGCGAATATGATTCAACTGAATACATTAATCTCATGCAAATTCATCACATCAAAATATCCATGAGCCGTAAAGCCCATCCTTGGGAGAATGGTTATCAGGAATCATTTTATTCCAACTTTAAGCTGGAGTTTGGAGATCCGGATAGGTTTGAGGATTTAGGTAAACTTATTGAAGCTTTTGCCCATGCAATTTATTACTATAATCATGATAGAATTCATACTAGTCTTAAAACATCACCAGTTAAATTTAAACAAAAATTCATTTTATTAAACAGAGAATACTTGTTCAAAGAATTGGGTACTTGACATGGTCTGGCTTTTCTAAGAAGTGGAATTGCAAGCTTACTTTCGTGGGTTAATCCATCTTTCATAATCAGGGCTATTGGTATTCCACTCATTCCATCCTTCTGAACCATTCTCCTTTGTATGCAAGGCTTATCAGTTTTCGCAGCAGTCGTTCATATATCTTTCTTCTCACAAATAACTGATTTCCCCTAACTTCGGTCGAATGAGAATAACCTGCCATTTCAGCAATAGTCCGGTATCCCCAATTGGTTACTTTCTTTACTAACAACCAGCCAAAAACTTCATCTTTCGGATAGCCAATTCTTCCTCCGATAAAGGGTTTTCTAACAAATAATTGGTTTACCATCGGACATGAGAATTCAATTAAAAACTGTACTTTCTTTGGTAATTTTGGTACAAGTTTCATAGGCGGGTAGCCTCCTTCTGTTGCATTCCAACAACATTATTAGGATGCTACCTGCTTTTTATCTTGTCAAATCAAACTGCAAGGAGTTTTGCACCAGGCTCGGATATAATTATTTTATTTTCTTGATGAGATCATATATAATAATGTAAACATGGTAAAAAACCAGAAAGTTAGTAGTAAGCTTGATTACTACAAAGACTGGATTGATTATTGGAATAAAAAGGGAGAGAGTGGAGAAACAGATATTAAAATTGTTAGCGGTTATGAAGGGAAGCTTTCCCATCTTCCAGAGAATTCAAAAAAACTCCTGATAGATTCGATTGTTTCCAGACTAAAATTAAATAAGAAGAATAGGTTACTTGATGTTGGTTGTGGGGTAGGAATATTAACAATAGAATTCAAAAAATACGTCAGGGAAGTGGTTGGATTGGACATGTCACAATCGATGCTTAAGCGGGTTCCACACTGTATTAAGACTTATCTTTCAGAAGCTTCCAAAATGCCATTTACTGATTGCGTGTTCGATAAAATTCTCTGTCATTCTATCTTTCAATATTTTTCAGATTTAGATTATGCACAGAAAGTTGTGAAGGAAATGTATAGAGTGTGTAAACTTGGTGGACTGATTTATATAGTAGATATTCCTGACGAGGCGAAAAAAACATCTTATAACAAGAATAAAAAAATTGAAAAACACAATTTAACAAGATTATTTTACCAGAAGTCTTTCTTTCGCAAAATTTACCCACATGCATGCGTTTTTAATAATAAACTTTCTAGTTATGGTAACGCTCAATATAGGTTTAATGTTTTAATAACGAAGAAATAATTAAGTTAATATTAGATACTTTTTTAAAATATTCCCATTCTTCCAAAAACCACGGCGTAAAAGATTTTCTATCTGTCTTTAATTTTTTTTCAAGATTTTCTACCGTAAAAAATTTTCCAGTTTCGACTTCTTCTTTATTGATAAATATTTCTTTATCATATAAAGCAGCAAAAAGCTTCACGTATTCGTAGTCTTGGATTTTGTTATGAAAATATGTGTTTTTTTGCAAATGAGTGTTTCTAATAATTTTGATTCTTGTTATAATTTTCAGTTCTTCTTTTAGACCCCTTAAACAGGCCTGATGGTATGTTTCCCCGACTTTCAGATGTTCGGAAGCACTTATATCCCAAAGAAGGGGACAGATGGATTTCTTTCTGCTTCTTTGTTGAAGAAAAATTTCCTTTTGGGAGTTTACCACAAGGATATTGACAGCTTGATGGAAAAGACCCTTTTTATGAATCACAGATCTTTTTGCCCTTTTTATAAAAATATTTTTTTTATTAACAACGGGTAGTATTTCTTCCTTGCTCATAGTTTTAAGCAAATAATTTTTTAGACCCGAATTCATGGACAAATCCGGAAGCTGTAGGTTGTATTATTTGATTTTCAACATTAATATGGATTCCTGGATTTGGAATGACTTCTCCAATAAAATATAGATTCATGCCCGCCTCGTCAAACCTTGCTATTGCGTCATCTTTACGATCAGGTGGAATGGTAAAAAGTAGTTCTATATCGCCGGCTGGATAAGAGGCACGCTCAAAATGATGTTGATTCTGCAAATGAAATTGTCTTTTAGTGTCAATAGGAATTTGTGCGTCATAAATGAGGTATCCATATCCAATGCCTTTATTATCATCTAGGGCTTTAACTAATCCATCAGGTAGATCAATGCAGCTTGTAACGTATCCCAATGAAGATAGAATTATCCCTTTTTGAGTAGGAGGTTGTTGATGAAACATATGTTTATAATCTATAATTTCTCTTTTAGTTCTATAATCATAGAACCCATCATTAAATTTTGACAAATCTCCAGTAACACCGATGATGTCTCCGATTTTCGCCCTACCTCTTCTTAAAACGCGATCTCTATCAACCCTTCCGACTGTGACGATAGAAAGACTAAATTCATCTGAACTGTTAGTATCTCCACCAAGAATGTATGTATTAGCATCACTAGCTGCTAGTTTTATACCTTCGTAAATTCCTAGTATTCGTCCCTCAAATAGTTTTGAGACACAGCAGGAAACTAAAACACCAACTGGTTCACCACCACAGGCGGCTACATCGCTAATACTTAAAGAAGTACAGAAATAACCTATTTCTTCATCTGGAGCGTCTATAGGGAAATCTACGTTTTCGGTTGAAGTATCAACATTGACAAGTAGTAAATCGTTTTCATTTTTTGGTAACTCTATAATTTCACAATCCTCATTCATCCAGCTAAGTGTATTTGGCGGTCGAGGCAGAGTTTTGTCTAGATAGCGAATTAATTCCCTTTCATTCATAAATTAGTTGATAATGTGTTTTATGTAGTATACACTTACTTGTCAATGGTTCTATTAGAGTTTGGTCCGAAACTACTTTCGGATCGTTACAACGGCTAAAAATACAAACAATGGTTAATAATCTATTTCTGACAAGCTAAATTATAGAAATTAGCTACAGAAACAAGTATGATTTCAGAGATCAGTATTTATCTATTTCGATCAATCAAAGCTAAACAAGCATCAAACAGTTATTTGATTACTTATACATTCAAATTTATTTGGGCCGTTAGATCAACACAAAATTAGTTATGGACCGGACTCTATTACCCCGAAAAGCAATACGTAATTTACGCCCTTGTTTTCATGGTGGAGTGTGGTCAGCAAGAGATATTTCTAAACCAGAAAATGTTATAGATTTGAGCGTGAGTATTAATCCATTCGGTCCGCCTAAGAAAATAAAGTCATTAGTTAACAGAGTTAAACTTAATGTTTATCCAGACATGACTTCTTACTTTGCGCGTCGAAGTCTTGCTGATTACCATAGCATATCACCAAATAATATAGTTATTGGTAATGGTTCTTCAGAACTTATTCAGGCTATTTGTTTTACTTATTTAAGTCATGGTGATAGAGTAGTTTCTTTTTGTCCCACCTTCGATGAATATAGACGATGTTCACAAATGATGTCGGCAGAATATGTAGCTATGAAACTTTTAGAAAAGAATAAATTTACATTACATGTACACATGTTTAAACAATTTATAAAAGAAAACAATCCTAAGATTATTTTTCTCTGCAATCCTAACAATCCAACTGGTTATTATTTTAATGAAGAAGATTTTAGGGAAATATTATTAGAATGTTCTGGTAGGCTTGTTGTTTTAGATGAGGCATATGTAAATTTTGTCCAAAATCCATGGAATAGTGTTAGTTATGTTAAAAAAAGAAATGTAATTATTCTTAAATCTATGACAAAAGATTATGCTTTGACAGCCTTGAGAGTCGGTTATTGTATTGCAGATGAAAGAATTTGTACTTACCTATATAAAATATTACCGCCTTGGAATGTAAATAGTCTCGCTCAGGAAGCAATACGGTTGGTCATAAAAGGAAAAAATTATCTTATAAAAACAAGAAAGAAAATCAAAGAGATAAAATCATATGTACAAAAAGAATTGCAGAGGTTAAATATAGATTATATTCCGTCAGAGGCAAATTTTATTCTTATAAAGATACAAAGAATAAAAAACATTAGGGAGTTTTTTCTTAAGAAAAACATCTTAATAAGAGATTGTTCCTCATATGGGCTTAATCATTATATAAGAGTAGCCATTCACAGTAAGAAAGAGATGGATATTTTTTTATGTGTATTAAGAGATTACCTCGCGGAATGCCTGTAAACATAGTATTTATAAAAAAACCCCGAAACTTCGGGGCACAAAAAAATGTCCTTTCCTTCTTTCCTCCCGACTGTATCCTGTAACTTAACGTTACAGGATGAACGGTCGGCCTCGGAATTACACCGAATCATGTCCCGCTGAGCGGGACTCGTGGGCTTTACACTGTAAATTTTTAAGAAATTTACAGTGTAAACCACCGATTGGGAATCACACCCTTCCCCGAAGGAATAAAATATTATAGCAGAGTTTAAATCCTATTTATAAGTATTAAATATTTAGATTGCTACAAGATTTTATCTTTCTTTACTCTGGGTATTAGATCCAAACAAAAAAATATGCCGCAATTTGAAACTATGTTTCAAATTCAATTACGGATTTTATCCTGTTGGTTTTATCTGTTGATGCTTCCTGAAAAGCTTTCACTGTATCTGCGAAAGGGTAGCGGTGAGTGATGAAATTTGTTGTATCAATCGCTTTTGACTTCAATAATAATAAAGTTTGAGGAAATGAAAAAATGCAGGTCCACGATCCTTGTACGAAAAGTTCCTTTTTCACAATGTTCATCATATTAATCTGGACATTATGTTCAAAGACGCCAAGTATGGTGACTTTTCCTGTTGCCCGTGCAAGTTCGAGCGCCATTTCGGCTGACGAATCACTGCCGACTGCTTCAAAAACAACATCCGCACCATCATTTGAAATCATTTGTTTGAATGTATCAAGAAAATTCTCTTTTGTAATATCAATTCCTTGAAAAATATATCCATGTTCTTTTGCAAACTTCAATCTACTTTCATGTCGGTCAAAACCAAACACGGTTGCTCCAGCTGTTTTTGCAACTTGATCAACCAAAAGACCAATTGGTCCTTGTCCAACAACTGCAACAGTATCACCGACTCGAAGTTCGGTATTTCTTACGGCATAAACTGCAATAGACAATGGTTCTACCAAAACTCCTTCATCATAACTAAGTTCAGTTGGCAATAGATAAACCAAATCCGAAGGAATTTTCATATATTCTGCGAGCGCCCCCGCTGTATGGAGTCCAATCACCGTTGGAGTTTTACATAAGTTTCTTTTTCCTTGTTTACAGTACAGACAAGTCCCACATCCGATTACATGTTCTGCAACTGCACGATCGCCAACTTTTACATTTTTTACTGTTGCTCCAACCTTTATGACGTCACCGACAAATTCGTGTCCCATAACAAGCGGCATCGGCACTTTCATTCCACCATTGTAAATATGAAGGTCCGTTCCACAGATGCCAACTTTTTTGATTTTAAGAAGTACGTCATTTTCACCGATTTTCGGTTCAGGTAATTCAACTAGACGCAGATCTTGTTTTTCAAATAATTGAAAAGCCTTCATGAATTTCAGTATAACACTCTTTTTAACTGTTTTCTAATTGTTTTGGTGGGCACTTCGAATCGCTATAAGAGCAAAAGACGCAACAATTTTAAACGTTAATTAAATCTTTTTCTGCCCGTTTTAACAAGATTGCGTTTACCGCGACAATAATTGATGATGCAGACATTAAAAGAGCAGATATTTCCGGTCTTAATGTGATCCCAAATTTAGGATATAGAAGTCCGGCAGCAATAGGAATCGCAAGAACATTATATACGCTGGCCCACACGAGATTTTGTTTCATTTTAGTTACTGTTGCTTTACTTAATCGTATTGCTCGTAATATATCTGCAGGATCTGATTTCATCAAAACAATATTGGCAGTTTCAATGGCCACATCGGTTCCTGCACCGATTGCTATCCCGATATCAGCCTGAGCAAGAGCTGGAGCATCATTTACCCCATCTCCCACCATAGCGACAAATTTTCCCTCATCTTGCAGTTTTTTAACATAATCCGCCTTATCTTCTGGTAATACTTCGGCAAAAACACGATTAATACCCAATTGTTTTCCAATAGCTTCGGCAGTCTTTTTATTATCACCTGTTATCATGGCAACTTCCAATCCTAACTCTTTCATTCGCCTAATTGCTTTTTGTGCAGTTTGCTTTATCGGATCTGCCGCAGCAACGACGCCAGCCACTTTTCCATTTATTGCTATAAGCATTATAGTTTTACCTTCATCCAAAAGCTTATCTATCTCCATCTGAATTAATGACAAATCAATATTTCTATCTTTCATTAATTTTATGTTGCCGACTAAAACATGTTTACCTTCAACTACGGCTTCAACCCCATGTCCGGAAATGGATTGAAATTTCTCAACTTTTTCAGGGACTGTAATATTTCTTCGTTGTACTTCGTCAAGTATTGCTTTACTCAAAGGATGTCCTGACTTTGCTTCTGCTGCAGCATCAAGTCGTAAAACTTCTTCTTTACTAAAACCGTGAGCGGCAATCACATCGGTCACCTTTGGTTTTCCTTCGGTTAAAGTTCCGGTTTTATCTAAGACAACTGCTTGGATTTTGGATGTTTGCTCAAGCGTAGCAGCGTCTTTAATCAAGATATTGTGTTTTGCTCCTAAACCCGTCCCAACTGCAACTGCAGTAGGAGTCGCCAAACCAAGAGCATCAGGACAAGCGATGACTACCGCTGAAACAGCAAACGTTAAAGCAAGAAGAAGTCCTTGTCCGGCAATAAAAAACCAAATAATGAATGTCAACAACCCAACTCCAACTGCAAGCAATACTAAATATTGAGCAGCACGATCAGCTATTCGCTGTCCAGGAGCTTTTGAGTTTTGAGCCGTCTCAACGAGTTTTACAATTTGCGCAAGAGCGGTATCTGCTCCGACTTTCGTCGCTTTAAATTTAATGGAACCAGTTTGGTTAATTGAACCACCGATTACTTTATTCCCAACACTTTTTTGTACAGGAATGGATTCACCCGTAACTAATGACTCATCAATCGACGTCTCTCCTTCTATAACTTCACCATCTACAGGAACCTTATCTCCTGGTTTAAGAAGTATAATATCGTCAACTTTGACTTCAGAAGTTGGAACTAAAACTTCTTTCCCGCCACGAATTACTTTAGCTTGTGGCGGGACTAAATCGAATAAAGCTCGTAATGCGTCAGATGTTCCTCTTCTTGATTTCATCTCCATCCAATGACCAAAAAGTACAAATGTTACTAACATTGCCGCCGCTTCAAAGAATGTTTCGCCACCAATAAACAAAGTTATATAAACGCTGAATATATAGGCGGCGAATACGCCAACTGCAATTAAAACCATCATGTTTAAGGTTTTATTTTTTAAAGCTCTCCATGCACCAATTGGGAAAATTGATCCGAATTTGAAAACGACAACAGAAGTTAATAAGAATAAAAGCCAATTGTGAGAAATCGGAGTTGGTAATCTGATTTTTAGGAAATCTGTAACAATCGGTGAATACAGTAAAATAGGAACTGTAAAAATCAAAGACCACACAAATCTACTCTTCATCCCTTTTTCCATAAAAGCTGCCATCCGCGGATCAGTCATGGCTTTTTCATGGTCCATTGATTTCATTTTGGGTTCTTTCTCTTTATGCTTTTGGTGAAGTTTATGTTCAGATATGGTTATGGCTTCTTTTCCTGAAAGAAGAGGCAAGTCTTGACATTGAAAATCACAATCAGCAATCATTTTTTTAATTTCTTCTTTGTTTATCATTTGTTCATGATAGGTAATCGTGGCCGTTTGAGTGACAAAATTGACAGAAGCATCAACGATATGAAGATTTACTTTCAATTTTTGCTCAAGGGTCTGCTGATCACCGCAGCAAATAAGATTGGTAATAGCGAGAATTACTGTTTTCATATATTTTTATGATTAATTGTACCATGATTCATAACATTAGAATACTATACTAACTGGTTTTTTCCAAATTCTTGTTATGTGTGTTTTATATGATCTTCTGATGTTTTTTCTGAGTGTCCTCCATGATTCATCATAAAAAAATGCATTAACGGACACAGCAAAAATGCTCCATATATAAGAACATTATTCAATGGAATTTTAAAAATAAAAACCATTGTGGCAGTTATAACCGCTATCCCAATACATACCTTTAATATATTATTCATGAGTTCAAAAATAAATTTATAACTTCTTCATTGTAGTTCTTGAACTATGAAGGAATTATGAAGATTTTAGTCAATAAGAGGTAGAACGATCGCGAAAGTTGATCCCATTTTAGGTTTACTCTTTACCTGAATTACTCCTTTATGTATACCTATTGTTGCTTTGGTAATTGCTAGTCCCAAGCCGGCTCCAAATACCTTGTCTGTCTTTGCGCCTCGATAAAAACGGTCAAAAATATGTTCAAGCTCCGGCTCTTCAATTCCCTGACCATTATCTTTTATGATAATTAGCGCGTTATTATATTCTTTAATTAAGGAAATATGGACTCTTCCGCTTACCGGAGTATATTTAATTGCGTTATCAATTATGTTAAGTATAGCTCTCCCGAGTCGCTCACGAAATCCTTTTATTTGTACATAAGAAGCAACCGTATGCGTTACTTTAATTTGTTTTTTAATAGCTAATTTTTGTGCTATCTCAACTAATTCTCTTATGAGCACGGATAAATCAAAATTTTCTCGCAAATTTTCATTCGGGACCTCACTCCATGCAAGATCTAAGACGTCTTTAAGTGTGGCTGTTAATCTGTCAGTTTCTGCAATTGAATCTTTTATCATTTTTTTGTATTCATCATTGGTTCGTTCCTTTTGCAGTGTTACCTCAAAACTGCTGCGAAGCGTTGCAATCGGCGTCCTCATCTCATGGGCAAGATCGGCAATGAATTGACGTTCTCTTTTGAATGCTTTATCCAACCGGTCAAGTAGTTCATTAAATGTTTGCGCCAACTGTCCAATCTCATCGCTTCCTTTGATAGAAGTTATTCTTTTATCAAGAGTTTTACTGGAAATCTGCTGCATCTGGGAAGAAAGAAACGTGATAGATTGAGTTATTTTATAAACCACCCCAAAGCCGATAATCGCCAGTAGAAAAAATAGTCCGATAATAAGCTCAACACTGTATTTATACTGCAAAATGTGTATCGTAAGAATAATAAAAGCACCCAGAAACGCAAGACTTAATATGTACCAAAAAAATAGCTTAAAACGGAGTGTTTGAAATATATTTTTCATACTTTTGGCGGTTTATCTGAAATCATATATCCAACACCATGAAGCGTGTGAATCAATTTTGCCTTATGTCCTCGATCGATTTTTTTCCGGAGTGTTCCCATGAAAACGTCAACAACGTTTGAAAGACTGTCAAAGTTATAATCCCATACATGTTCTATAACCTGTGTTCGGGTCACAACTTCGTTTTTTCGGCGAAGCAGCAGTTCCAAAATAGCAAATTCTTTCGGAGTCAGTTTAATCATTTTCCCCTTCCTTTTAACCGTATGTTTGAGAGGATCGACTTCCAAGTTGGCAATAATAAGATTGTTTGTTACCTGGTGATAACTTCTTCGTAACAGGGCGTTTATGCGAGCTTTCAGTTCAGCAAACACAAATGGTTTGGTAAGATAATCGTCCGCTCCCGAATCCAAACCCAGTATTTTATCTTCTGTTTCACTACGAGCGGTAAGCATAATTACCGGTGTATCTTTTTTAGAAACTCGGAGTTTTTTGCAAACTTCAATACCACTTAATTTTGGCAACATCACATCAAGGATAATTACATCATATGTTTCTTCTTTTGCTAGATAAAGTCCCTCTTGGCCATCATATGCCTGATCTACTGCAAATCCTTGTTCGGTTAATCCTTTCTTTATGTAATGGGAAAGTCTCTTCTCATCCTCAATAAGTAATATTCTCATTCCTCTATTGTATTATTTCTTTCCGAAATATGCCATGCTACAACCAAAAATATATCCTGTTACCCATCCAAAACTAATAAGGACCAAGCCGCCAAGAATAAAACCATCAACAGAAACTTTCCAAATACCTAATGATGTCATATCTAAGCCATGCATAATCCATTTGCTTATTGTTAATGATAGTTCAGGTAATAATGCTACTCCGAGAGTACAAACTAACCAAACGAATGCAACCGTAACCGCAAACGTATTGGCGTATGCTATTTTATTGGTTTTCATAAATATCACCTCCTGACCCTAAACCCCACAACCGCCACCCTGTTTGGGCGGCTCCTGAATTAACCCTTTCCTGGCTAACCATTGTTTGATACTTTGATATCCGGAAGCCGACGAGTACTCCTTACCTAATAATACCTGTCCCGGAATGTTTTTAAAAGATTTATTTTCTTTATTTTTAAAATAAAGTGCCAAATCATAATAATTACCCGGAAACCAAAAAGCATTAAAGTATTTTCCCGCTTCATACATTTGGTTTTCCGTTGCACCATTGGCCGCCATCAGTTCAAATACTCCAAGAAGGGCCATACCGTGATTACAGTCCGGGAATGCCGTGGAATTGTTGCAGCATGGACGGTAAACATTTGAAGATACTTTTTCAACCAAATTCTCCTGTTCCGGAGTTAAGGAAATAAGATCACCTTTTGAATAATAATCCATTGCGTTGCTTTTAGCAAGTGACCATCCACCAGTTGAAGCAAAATTACCGGCTTCTTTTATACCGCCGTATTTCATAATTTCTCCCTCTTCTAAAATCTTTGATTTATTGGCGAGTCCGACTGCCCAAAAAAAATTCAAAATAAAGTATGAATTATCCCGCGTAATCCGTATCTTTTTATTAACAGTATTTTTTAATATCTCATCAAGTTCTGGAGACAACTTTTGTCCGGATTTTTCATAAACCGATTTAAATTTATTGTAGTCAATAACACCCATTGCAAGCATTTTTGGTCCTAAATCACCAAACGATGCGTTGATTTCATAACCTTTTATCGGATTAATTTCATTAAACAGATTGTCTTTTGACGTATCAGCCTTCACAACCGTCTTATTGGACGTATCCTGTAATGAACTGTTCTTTTTGACAATTCCCGGAACTAATAACAACACATTCACTACTATGCTTACTCCCAATAAAGGAACAACATATTTTAATAAGTTTGAAAAAGAACCTTTATGTTTACTCATATGATTTTATTTGTTTTGTTTTGCACCATATCTAAGTAACTTATAAAAAATAAACACAAACAATAAAAAGACCGAAATATCCAAGAGAGGATTTTGAAACCGTTTTGCGATTTCAAACACGAGCAGTCTTACTTGCTTACTGTATCCTTCCATCTGATTCATTTCAATCTTGTTGAAATAATTAAATATCGCAATCAGAATTCCGGAAATGATAAAAACCGATGCACCGAGATATTTTAAAACCGTATATATTTTTTGACGGTTTTGTCCAGATATTTTTTTGGAAAATTTTTCGTAACTCAAGGATAAAAGAAATAAAGGAAATACAATACCCAGCACATAAGCCATAGATACAATAATTGCTTGAAATAATGTAGGAGAAAGACTGGTGAGGGTTACAGCAGCAAACAAAACCGGCGCACAACATGATGAAGTTAAACCGGACATAAGACCCAATCCAAAAACTGACCCTACATTAATGCTTTTATCTATTTTCGGTTGTACGTGGAACAGTTGCGGAAGATGAAATATTGGTTTGAGAGTCATAAGACCCATAAACATGAGTAAAAAAGCTCCCAAGAAATATATTTGTTTATGATACGCGTCAAGAAAAAAAACTATAAGACGGAATCCAAGCGCAACCGGAATAAGAACAAAGGCAAGCCCCAACGCAAAGATAAGCGTATATAGAATTACTTTTTTACTGTCTTTAAAAATTGTTCCCAAATATGAGGGAAAAAGAAACGTAATACAACAGGGAGCAAATAAAGCCAGAACTCCTGCTAAAAAAGAGGCGGTTAAAGAAATACCAAATATAAATTGTGTATTCATTATTTAACGTAGGCTTTAATTTTAAACTCCAATTTCTGCATGGCAGGATCGTTTGTACTCATGAATACCTGACGCTGCACCATTCCATATACCGGCATAGTAAACGGCTTATAGACGATTTTTACGATGGCAGAAGTCTGTGGATCAATCTGGGCTACATAATCACTTTGACTGTGCATACTGAATTCTTTACTGGATACTCCCTTATAAATAATTTGGCCTGTGGTACAACCACAGCTGGAAGAAATGTCCGATAATAACAATGGTTTTGTTCCTATATTTTTTACAACAAATTCTTTCTCTTTAATATCTGCCACTTTGACGGTACCCATATCGTAAAATGTTTCTTTTGCTTCAATAATCGGTTTATTTTTATTCTGAATGAAGTATTTTGCAATAGGAACTGGTGGTTTGTTGCCGCTTGATATGACAAAATAAGCTCCCCCAACAAATACAAATGAAAAAAGTATGATACCAATAATGGGTTTTAACATACTAGGTTCATTGTATAAACCATATAATGAAGATTTTATGAAGATATAGTCTAAGTTTTTTGTACAGTTATGTCTTTTTTTCTATAGGTCGAAGGTGCAAAATGAGATAGGCGTGAAAGTAGCCTATGAGGGAGCCAAAAACTACATCAAGAAAATAGTGACAAAAGAGGTAAATTCTCGAAAGCGAGATCAAAAAAGCTACTAAATAATAAAACCATTTTCTTTTTTTGTCAAAAAAAGCCAAGACTGTGGCAGCAGCGAAGGCAGTAGCGGCATGACCGGAAGGAAAGGAGAAATTAGAGGGACAAGCAGTTGAAATCGGTTGAATCAGTTGAAACCCGCCTGCCGGCGAGGCAGGTCGGTTAAAATCAGAGAGAAAAGGTCTGGGACGGTGGAAGATGTTTTTAAGAAGAATATCTGACAAAAACCAGGTAAGGGTAAAAATAAGAGCAAAATAAATAATAAATTTTTTATCGCGTTTTTCCTCGAAGATAATCAAGAATAGCAGAATGATAATCCAGATGAAAATAGAGCTGCCTCGTAAGGAGAAAAAAGAAAAAAAGAGGTTAAAGAAGGTGTTGTGAGGAAGTAAGGAGGTAATAAAATTAGTAGCTTTGGTATCAAATTGTATTATAAAATTAAGCATAGTAGAATTCTACTATAATATTAATTAATTTCTAATTACTAATTACTAATTTCTAAAAAAATACCAATGGCCAATTTCCCAATTGGTGCCTATTTAGATTAATTAGGTCAATTAAAAATTAGCAATTATGGTTAGAACAATCATATTTGATTTTGACGGGACAATTGCCAATACTTTACCTTTTACATGGAGACGGATCATTGACTATCTTAAAAAAGAAAAAGTAACCGATAGACACGATGAGGCGATAATCGAAGACATTCGGACAAAAAGCTATAGTGAACTAATTAAGCATTTTAAAATATCTTGGCTTAAGATACCCCTTATTCTTTTTGAGGTTAGTAGGGCTCAAAAAGATCTTTATTCTGTGATCAAAACAATAAAACCGTATGAAGACATCAAAGAAACATTGAAAGAATTAAAAAGCAAAGGATATAAATTAGGGATACTTTCATCGAATATGAAAGAAAGCATTGAAGAGTTTATTGAATTAAATGATCTTCAATTATTTGATTTTATCCAATGTAAAAGAAATCTATTTGGAAAAGCCGCAGAGCTTAAAAAAATAATAAAAACATATGATCTTAAAAAAAATGAAACTTTGTATGTGGCGGATGAGGTCCGTGACATTGAAGCCTGTAAAAAGGTTGGAATAAAAATAGTATCGGTAACCTGGGGTTTTAACAAGAGAGAACTTCTTTCAAAATACAAACCAGACTGGATTATTGACAAACCTCCAGAATTATTATCTTTATTGCATTCTTGAAGGATATATATAAACTTGATTTTTTCCTTTTAATATTTTTTCTTTTTTATTTAAACTTTTAACAGGATAAAAATAGGAGACAATATTAAAATCTTTAATATCTTTCTTGATTTTTGAGACTATCTTTTCAATTAGCCATGGGGAAACATATAGATAAAAAGTTAACGAGTTAAAGGGTTCACCCGACTTCGCTAAAGCTTCCCCCTTCGCTGAAGCTTCGAGGGACAAGTCGCCGGGCAAGCGAGTTAACGAGTTATATTTTATTTTAAAAAGATCAGCCCAGACGATTTTAATATTTTTTCTATTTGGGTGGAAGAGACGTCGGAGACACATGATAAATATTAGGATTGGGTTGATGTCAACGGCAACGAACTTTGTGCCTAATCCTTTGTCCTTGGCGATTCTGGCCGCTTCAAAAATGACGATTCCATCGCCTGCTCCCAAATCAATAATAGTTTGATCATTTTTTAAATTTAGCGCTTTAATTATCGAGTCCAAATCCTGATGATTTGTCGGAAAATAGGGGATGGGTGAAAGCTGCGGTGAAGAAAAAAGAAAGATAATAGACAATAAGGAAAATATAATAATAGATGTGATAATAATCATAAAAATTCTGTTGACAATAAGTTAATCGGTGCTAATATTTTACTATGATTATAGATTATGCTGGCAGAAAAAGACAAACGACCTCTTATCCTAAAAGCAAAATAAAAGTTCTACTTCTTGAAAATATCTCCCAAAAAGCAGTAGCAAAATTTAAAAAAGAAGGTTTTCTGGTAGAGTGCTATGAAAAAAGTTTGCCGGAGTCGGAATTGACAGATAAACTTAAAAATGTCTTTATCTTAGGTATCCGCTCCCGGACAAAAGTGAACGCTTCACTGTTAAGTAAAGCGTCAAAACTGCTGACCATAGGAGCTTTTTGCATTGGCACCGATCAGATCGATTTAACAGCTTGTTCTCAAAAAGGAATAGTTGTATTTAATGCCCCTTATAGCAATACCCGAAGCGTAGTTGAGTTAATACTTGGAGAGATAATCATGCTGGCTAGGGGGATTTTTGAAAAAAGCGTTAAGATACAAATGGGAATTTGGGATAAAAGCGCCAAGGGCTCATTTGAGATAAGAGGAAAAACAATAGGAATAATTGGTTACGGCAACATCGGTTCCCAACTCTCGGTTTTGGCTGAAAATTTAGGAATGAAAGTTTATTTCTATGATATTGTCGAACGACTGGCACTGGGTAATACTAAAAGATGCCGGACATTGAGTGAGCTTTTGAAAAAGGCCGATGTCGTCACCGTTCACGTTGACGGAAGAGTTGAAAATAAGAAATTAATTGGCGATAAAGAATTTAAGATGATGAAAGACGGTGTTATATTTCTCAATGCCAGTCGCGGCTTTGTGGTTGATCTAGATTCTTTAGCCAAATATTTGGAGAGCGGCAAGGTGAGGTCGGCGGCCATTGATGTTTTTCCTCAGGAGCCAAAGAGTCAAGATGAAAAATTTGTCAGCCAGCTGCAACGGTTTCCAAATGTGATTCTGACCCCCCATATTGGTGGTAGTACGATTGAAGCGCAAGATAACATTGCCGACTTTGTCTCGGAAAAAATTATCGACTATATAGATTGCGGAAGCACTTATTTGAGTGTTAACATGCCCAATATTCAACTTCCCAAACAAAAAAACACCCACAGGCTTTTGCATCTCCATCACAATGTTCCTGGCGTTTTAGCTAAGATTAATAATGTTTTGGCGAAACAGACAATTAACATAGAAAATCAATATCTAAAGACTAATGAAACAATCGGTTATGTCATCACCGATGTTAACAAAAAATACAAAAAAGAAGTTTTGGAAGAGTTGAAAAAAATTCCCAATACAATAAGATTTAGAGTACTTTATTAATATGAAAAAGGTTTTTTTTACCGTTGGACCCTCACAACTTTATCCGACTGTTTACGGCCATATAGACGAAGCTTTAAAAGAAAATATCCCTTCAATCTCTCACCGAAGCGAAAAGTTCATGGATATTTATCAAAATACAACCGTCTTGGTTAAAAAAGTATTATCAATTCCTTCCAGTTTTCACGTTTTTTTTACCGCCTCATCCTTAGAGAGTATGGAGCGAATTTTACAAAACTGCGTTTATCGACACAGTTTTCACTTAGTCAATGGCGCTTTTTCCAAAACATTCTATAAATTTGCTTTACAGTTAGGGTTAAAACCAGAAAAAATAGAAGCTCCATTTGGCCAAGGATTTGATTTTGACAAAATAAAAATTCCCAAAGAAGCAGAATTAATCTGCATTACTCATAATGAAACTAGCACAGGTGTTTCTTTACCAATGAATAAGATTTATCAGTTAAGGTCTTGTTATCCAAATAAATTAATCGCGTTAGACATTGTTTCTTCAGCGCCTTATGAAAAAATTGATTTTTCAAAAATCGACATAGCATTCTTTTCGCTGCAGAAAGGATTTGGTCTGCCAGCAGGACTAGGGGTTTTAATCGTCAGTGATAAGGCGGTTACTAGAGCCTCAAAAGTCGCAGATAGAAAAAGTACCGGCAGTTATCATAGTTTTTCTTCATATCTTGAGTATGAGAAGAAAAGCCAAACCCCCGAGACACCCAATGTCTTGGCAGTTTACCTTCTTGGAAAAGTAGCTTCCGATATGCTAAAAAAAGGCATAAAGACTATCCGTGAAGAGACGGTAGAAAAGGCAGATCATATTTATAAATTTTTTGATCAACATAATAGATTTAGGCCATTTATTAAAGATAAAGATTTTCGTTCGAAAACAACTATTGTTGTCGATGTTGGCAATAAATCAAAGCAAGTAAGAAAAAAGCTTCAAAATAAAGGATTAGTGGTAGGCAGCGGCTATGGAGACTATAAAGACAGCCACATTCGGATTGCCAACTTTCCCGCACATCAGCTAGATGATATAAAAAGATTGCTAAAACAGTTTTGATTTTAAAATTTATAAATTCTATTTTTTATTATTATGGTCAACTTAGTAGTTGGTTCTCAATGGGGTGATGAAGGAAAGGGAAAAATCGTTGATCTTTTGGCGGGCAAGTCTGATTATGTTGTCCGCTTTCATGGCGGTAATAATGCCGGACATACCGTAGTTATCGGAAAAAAAAAATTTCCTTTTCATTTAGTACCTTCAGGAATAATGAACAAAAAAATAGTTGGAGTAATCGCAAACGGAGTTATTATTGATCCAGACGTGTTAATGGAAGAAATTATCGTGTTAGAGAAAGAAGGGATAGACGTGGTAAAAAAATTAGTTATCTCGCCTCGCTGCCATTTAATTATGCCTTATCACAAAGAGTTGGATTTAGCTTATGAGAACGCTCGCGGAAAGAACAAACTGGGGACAACCAAGCGGGGAATTGGTCCGACTTATGCTGATAAAGTTTCCTATAATGGCATTCGTATTTATGAACTTTTAAACTGGGAGCTATTTGTTGAAAAGTTTAGATTCCAAGCAGGAATCAAAAATAAAATCTTAAAAACTTTTGGAGTCGCTCCGATAAAAGTTGATGATTATTTAAAGAAATTTAAAATATTCCAGAAAAAAATTATACCATTAGTTAAAGATAGTTTTGACATTTTTCAAAAAGCCATAAAAAACAAAAAAACAATTCTTCTTGAGGGAGCTCATGGAGTAATGCTTGATAATGACTGGTCGCCGTACCCATTTTGTACCGGGTCAAATGTTATAACCGGCGCAGTAAATATCGGAGCCGGAATTCCTGTCAAAGATATTAAAGATATTTGGTCGGTAGTTAAGGCATATTTGTCCCGCGTCGGCGGCGGCCCCTTACCGACTGAAGTTTCCGATATCATGGCCAACCCGATTAGGGAACGGGGAGGGGAATATGGGACAACCACCGGAAGACCGCGTCGAATTGGCTGGTTGGATTTGGAAGCGGTCAAATTTGCCACATCAATTACCGGGACTAATAAATTAGCAATAACTAAAATTGATATTTTATCCGGAATGACAGAAATAAAAGTTGGTATTGGTTATAAATTAGATTCTAAAAAAATATCATATAGCGAGTGTGGCTATTTAGAATTGGCTAAGGTTAAGTCAATTTATAGAAGTTTTTCCGGATGGAAAGAAGATATTACCGGAATAAGGAAGTTCAGTGATTTGCCGGAAAACTGTAAGAAATATATTGAATTTATCGAATCGTTTTTAAAAATTCCTGTCAAAATTGTTTCCGTTGGTCCTGAAAGAAAAGCTAATATTCTGTTATAATTTATCCTGAATTATTGCCGCGGTGGCCATCCTTCGCTAAAGCTATGGAGGCGAAGCATAACTGGCACCCGCCTAAATTTGGCGCGATGTTGAAATTGGCAGACAAGCGAGTCTCAAAAACTCGTGGCTGCATAAGCCGTGAGAGTTCGAGTCTCTCTCGCGCCACAATTTTTTGGCGGGTCAAACTGCCTCGATTAATAATTTAAAAAAAGGACTGGAAAGAATCAAAAAATTCATCAATGAAAATTAAGCGTAAAATTCCGGCTGTCATGTTTTCTCAACATCCGGATCATGCTAATACTCCTTTCTGGCATAATCATCCTCATATTAAAACCCAAGATGAGATCAAAGAATGTTATCTAATGTTTAAAGAACTGGT
>Ga0265292_1000556_pt1 | contig 49573 bp, 62 predicted proteins | sample Munlanlewell296A_FD_189080 | JGI IMG/M metagenome (GOLD analysis project Ga0265292, IMG submission 189080) | Leachate microbial communities from a municipal landfill in Southern Ontario, Canada - Leachate well 296A | ecosystem: Engineered > Solid waste > Landfill > Unclassified | place: Canada... | reverse complement strand
TACTACGAAATTCCTGAATCAGATTCCAGATACATTGTGGAACGCTATCACCAAGCTTATCCCGGGGTTAGACGGTATCATGCCTGGGTCCGTCAAGCTCTCTCTACGGGGCGAACTCTTGAAGATTGCCTCGGAAAGCGACGAGTCTTCCTCTCTCGATACGGAGAAGAACTCTTCAAAGAAGCCTACAGCTACATCCCACAATCAACCGTCGCAGGAAAGCTCAACCGAGACGGGGTGTTGGCTTTGTGGAATAGCCGATCCAGTGGGTTTCGTGGAGTTGAGCTACTTAATCAAGTCCATGACTCGGTTTGGATACAGATCCCTTTGTCGATTCCATTTGCAGTACATTCTCGAATTATCCAGGACCTTAAATCAAGCCTTGAATCCACACTCACCTGGAAAGCCACAACCTTCAGCATCCCCGCCGACGTAGAAGCCACACCGCTGAACTTCGGCAAGAAGATCAAGCATGAGGATGGCTCCATAGAAAATCCCTGGGGTCTACAGAAGGTGAAGTTCAAAACCGAAGAAGAATGCACCACTCAACTAGAAGCCATTTGGAGGGACTATAGTGGCAGAACAGCGGCTAGTAGCTGATTGGATTCAAGGCTTCCTCAACTATTGCAGCTATAATAAAGAGCCGCCGATTCTATACAAAACTTGGACAGCCATCTCAACCATAGCCGCGGTTCTACAGAGGAAGGTCTATTTACCATGGGAAAAATCTATCTATCCGAATATGTACATAGTTTTGATTGGCCCTCCTGGTTGTCGAAAGGGTACGGCGATGTATCCAGCGGAAGTAATACTAAGTGACTTCGGCTTAGTTAAACTTGCGAGTGAAGCAACAACCAGAGAGAACCTTATCCGCGAGCTTAAAAATTCTGGAACCGTCCATGTGGACCCAGTTTCACAGGAGAGTTTTTGGCATGCCTCTCTTACAATACATAGTGCCGAACTGGCTGTTTTCCTTGGATACCGAAACGCTACTCTTATGTCTGACCTTTGTGATTGGTATGATTGCCGTGATCGTTGGCGCTATAGGACCAAGACACAAGGTGAAGACGACGTGGTGGGTGTTTACGTTAATTTACTTGGCGCTACTACTCCGGAGCTTCTACAGAATACTATGACTGTAGACGCCATCGGTAGTGGACTACCGAGCCGAATCGTATTCGTTTATGAGAACACCAAAAACCCACGAGATCCGTATGCCTTCATAACAGATAGGGAGAAGAAGATTAAGGACTTGCTGCTTCGTGACCTTGAACAAGTGTTCCAACTATGCGGCACATTTAGAATGACTGAGGGTTATCTCGACGCTTATACTCCTTGGTACGTAACTGAGGGAGCAGACTCTCCAGTCCAAGATGACCGCTTTAGTGGCTATTGTGAACGTCGGGCGACACATCTTAGGAAGTTGAGTATGATCCTAAATGCCTCTCGGAGTAATAATATGCTCCTTGAGTTACAAGACTTTACCAATGCTCTAAGCCTACTCGAAAGAACCGAGAAGAAGATGGGCTTAACTTTTGCCAGCGTCGGCCGGAATACTCAAGCTGAGGTTATAAACAAAGCCATCATGTATATCGGCGGAGCGGGCGAAATAACCCAGCAAGAACTTATGAGGATGATGTACCGAGATGTGGACTTCCGGACCTTTGAATCCATAATCATCCACCTCAAGCAGCTTGGCATTATCTCCGTAAACACGGATGCGAAGGGAGTATCCACAATAAAGTACATCCCATCTCGTGCTAAGGATAGGGGAATCTTTGACCAACTAATGAAAGGAACTGAGTGATGGAACTCGACATACACAAGCTAAGTGGTGACACAGCTCGGATGATCTTGAAAAGCCTGCTTGCTCAAGAACATATCAACACCGAGCTTATGCTCTCCGCGATGAAGCATGATCCGTCTAATGAGCTATGCAGATTAACAGACAGTATTCATACGATGTTCTGTCAAGAACACGCCAAACAAAGCTGTATATGCAGCTATTACGATGAAGAAAGCGACAATGCGAGCAAGACCGAGTGTTGGTCTCAGGAGCACCACGCCAGGTGGTTAGACAAAACCTTTAGTCTGATGGAAGAATTCGAACTCGCTAGCGAAGCTGACTTCACCAAGCTCTACGGTAAGGTTCGAGAAGCTCAGGAGTATCTCGCTAAGGTAAAGAGCTCAACACCGAATGTTTATAAGATGCTTTGTAGGCTTAATGGATGGAAGGAGGATTAGCCGATGTCTGCAATTACGTTGCTAATCGGATCCTGGATCTTCTTCATGATAGGTTGGCACTTTGATAAGGCTGAACCTAGTTTATTTGGCATGCTTTGTAGTGTCCTAGCATTAGCTACGATATTTGGAAAGGATTAGCCATGGACCGTGAAACCTTTTGGTTTATCGCCGGGTGTTTCATCACCTACGTTCTGATGAGGATGTGAATTAGGCTCATTGAAATTTTCAACGAGGTAGAAAGGAAATCCAATGCTTGAAATTCCTTGGTACATAGGTCTACTCATTCCCGGCATCTTCTTCATATTTGGTTGGGTCACTAGCGCCTTGTTCACTAGCGAGAAGTATGAAACCCGATGCCGACGCTGTAAGGATTACGATGAATATGACTTTATTTGAATGCCTCTTTCATCCTAAGCTCTCTTCCAACAAGAGTCTTGGCAGGGAGCTTAGGAACCGCTCTACTCTCCAAGGCGCTCGTCAAAGCATCCTTCGTTATAGCGAACTCTGGACGTTCCTTCGAGAGCCATAGCATATTCCAAGCGGTCACCTCATCCAGCACGCTGATAGCTCCATCAATATTCCCAGCCGCTATGCTATTCGTATAGCGGTCAGCGAACTTCCTCTGCGCATACTGCTTATAATCCGCCAAGTATTTAATATGCTCACTTACGCGCCAATCTTTCTCCATACTAGTTGGACGAAAACCAAGCGCCTTAAGAGCAGTCTCGAAGGTTGAGAACTTCTTAGTTTCACCATCCTCAAATGCTATAGGCCGACCACCAACAGTCCTCTGTCCAGTAGTAGCACCTCGATATGCTGAGAGAAGATCCCGGCCGACAACTAAAGGCATTAGATACTCAGCCGCACGACCTTTGTTTCCAGAATTCCAAGCCTCCACACCATTCGTAATATCCTCAACGATCGCCGCTGGAACTCCAATAGCCTCCGAAACATTGGTAGGAAATCCAACCTCAAGAGAACCTCCAAGATATGCTCCACCGAGAGCCGGAGCACCTTCAAACACACCATCCCATAGTGGTCCGTAATCTGGATATGCTTCACGGACTTTCGCTTCGGGCTCATCCTTATCCCAATATTTATATGCTGCCATCAGAAGCCCGGCCACAGGTGCTGCCCCAATCCCTCCTAAGAAAGCTGTCCCAGCCATACTCTTAGCGAAGGCTACTTTTCCTCGACCAGTCTCCTCATGTCGAAGCATCCAGTTCCACATCTCCAACATATGATGAGTAAAGAACCTAAAGGTATACATCGACCTACCAAGTGCGCCAACCTTTCCGCTTCGAAGAACCGGTGGCTTATTGAACGAACTATAATCTCCATGTGCCTTAGAGACTATATTCTTGGCGAACTCAATCCCTTTCTCATAGTTCTCTTGCACATCCATATCGAGCTTCTGTCCAGCTGTGAGTCCATACTTCTTAAGCGTAGGCTCATGCGTAATTTGACCGTCACGAAACGCCCGATATGCTGAGAGAGCCGTAGTCGCCCGTATATACCACTCTGTCATTTCCATCGGAGTTGCAAGGTATTCAAACGCTCTCCATTGCCACTTAAGGTTGTCTCTAAAGCGTCCTTTATACTCATTCATCATCTGATGTTGGATAGTATCATCCGATAAGAGATCAACCTGTGACCGCACCTCATCATCCGTCAATACATTACCTTCCTCCAGCCCCCTGATGCCAGTCTTTCTCCTATGCGTAGGCACTTCAGCCATGTACTGGCGAGAGATATCAGCCGCAGCTTTTGTGTGTGCAATCGAGGAGATAGATTCTCCCTTAGTATAAATCCCAAGAATTGGAATACTAGTGGTGAGCATATTACCAAGATTAAGAACCGCGGGTTTAATTCTAAGACCAAGATGCCTAGCAAAAAGAAGCGAACGGAGAGAGTCCATCGACCTATCAAACTTCCCATAGGGAGACATCTCGTCCTCGACGAAGTCGGTGAAGAGCTTAATGTCCTCGCTCTTAGGCTTAGTCTTAAAAAGAAGATCCGTGTATTCCTTCGCCGCTTGCATCTTAGCAAGGCTCGAATTCACACCAAGAACGTAGTCATAAAAGACCTTCATCACGTCGGTCTTTTCATATCCTAAGATCCCCTTCCGCTGAGCAAAGTTACCGAAGCCTTTGGTCTTTAGAATGTGCGCCACGTTCTTTTGAATATCAGACTGAAACTTACCTGCGATCTCTGGATAATCCTGCTTCAAAGAATCAGAGGCTTCTCCAAGCACCCTCTCTATAACGTCGATGGGAACAGGCGTATTTACATAGTACCTCTCAAGCTCCGAAGACTTTTGAGGATCGCTCCACTCCAAGCCTTTATAAGCTGGATCAGTGCGGAGATCCTTAACGAAGCTGCTTACTCCTGATGCTCGACCAAGAATTTTCCCCGTTACTTCCATTCCCTTTGGAAGCGAAATTCTGGCAACAACTTTTCCGTCTGCGTCTTTCCCCTCCACATAATACTCTCCATACCACATATGAGGCATGTAATTAGAGACGAAGCCTACATTATTAAGCAGGTCATCAAGATAACCCTTGTCAACATCACCTCGCTTTGCGAGGGTATTGTAATGGTTCGCAAATGAATCATTCATAGTTGTTTTCCAGGCAAGGAGAAACTGCCTAGACGCTGCTGAGAGGTTCTTCGTGCCGAGCCACTTCGCAAACTCATCGAGGTGCGCTTGATTCTGTTTAACCAATCGAATACCGTTCTCCTCATAGGCTATGATTTCAGGAGAAGGAGTCTGTTTGAGCTTCTTCCCCTCAATATTCTGAAGGATATCAACTGCCTGGGAACGCTCATCGGGATTCATTTTGAGCCAAACTGAGACCTGATTCATAGCATCCGCGGTAGCCTTAGCATATGAATCTCGACGTCGACCAGCAGCATCATAGAAAGGCTTGAACCTCTCATTAATCTCTGCGGTCCAAAACGGCAGCCCCGCTGTTTGCCGATAAGTTCGGCTCGTTGCTTGACCCAGTCCTCCAGGAAGCTTCGTACCACGACCGAGAAGGGAGTTGAAGAGAGAGGAGAACATTTTTGGATCGAGGCCGGAGAATAGTTCTGTCTCCTGTGTAGGTTTTCCCCAACTAGTTTTGACTTGATCCGGAGAGAAGGCTATCCAATTCTCAGCATAAGCACCCTCCCCAGAAGGTCTGCCTCCGTACGCCTTTATCCCATCATAATCTACCGCTGAGAGTATATGATTAATACTCTCCTCGTGCATAGTATCAATACCTCCACTAAGCAACCGCTTAATTGTATTGTACAAAATATAAGGTTTGTTGTTAGTCTTAGGATTAGCTCTGAATTTTTCCAAAACTGCCTTATGTTCAGGGTACGTTTTAATAGCCTCAACAAAAATCTTATCTTTCATCTTAGGTGTGAGAGCTTCATCAGAGGTAAGATCAAAGGGATTACGAATGTCTACAAAGACTCGCCTAATGTTAGGAACTGCCGCACCTTCGACATCCTTATTATACAAATGGTCTTCTGTATAAAGCGCAGCCTCTTCTGGAAGATCAGTTAGATATATACCCTTGCCTTCAAAGCCACCACCTTGCTTTTCTGGATCAAATTTATCAAAGGTATCACGAGATCCATGATACATAGGCTTCGGTCTACCTTGCTCATCCACAACCTTTGTTTTTCCCCAAATATCTCTAAGCATTTGAGGATCAATCCCTGAATAAAGATTCATCGGCTTGCCCTTGCCGAAAGAAGCCTTCATTTCATCGGAGAGGATGATGCCTGGCTGCTTGGAGAACTTACTATTAGATTGATTAGGCTCACCAAAACCTATAATATTACCAACGTCATCACGTTGGAAAGTAGACTCTCCACTAATAATCTCTTCCTTCACCTTAAAAGGACTCATTGCATCCCGCATTGCGGTGCTAAGGATGCCACCCTTAAACTCTCCTTGTGGTGACATCGAACCATAAAACCTTTTCATTCCATGTCCACCAAGTTCGAAATCTTGTCCTTGAACTACACCTTCATTAATAAGCTTAGTTGCAAGATCCTGTCCTACATAAGTATGTAAATTTTCAGGTTTAACCATTTGGTCAATAGAAGCACGGCCATCTTTGTATGCTTTAAGTTGCCCGTCAAAGTAGGTAAGTTTATCAGCAACTTGGCTAAGATTATACCTCGCATTCTGCTGCTCGCCGGTCGTCCAACTAATGCCATCGTAGCCATTCTCTACGGCATATTTGATTGCCCGTTTGAGGAGAAGAGTAGGCCAGGTCTTTTGAAAAGGAGCGTCGGGAGTATATCCCTCTTGCATATCTCCAGAAATAAAACTATCTGGATGAGCATCAGCAAAATTTTCTGCCTCCCTTCGATTATTAAATTCACCTATGGTCTTACCTTCTAAATCAGTTACTGCATATCTAAAGGGTGATTCAGCATATCCCTCTTTCCTCCCCTCCTGATGTCTCTTACTTTGAATCTCCTCAATATGAAATATCCTTCTCCCCTCCGCATCGGAGAATTCTTTACCACGAATCCATCCAATGTTTTGTGCTCCTTTACCTTCTTCAAAGTGGGCAGTGTCTCCACCAAGCTTACGAGCCTGTGGGGACGTAAGGACTAACTCGATGTAGTTGGAACCTCCTGGGAGATTATAGACGGAGTTTTCATACTTAGGGTTCATTGCATCAATTTGAAGTCCTAGCTCATCTATGCGATCATGGTGAGCTTCAAATTCAGGTGTTCCGCGACCTGGTATTTCTCCACGTTCTAGCTGTGCAATTAAATTACCCCTCTCTTCTATTAACTTTGCTCGTTCTTCTGGATTAATATTCCCATGACTAACCTCCTCCACCTTAATCCCATTAACCTCAAGATATTCCTTCAGCTCTGCCTTTGAAACATTCCTTCCCTGCTTCTGGTACTCCGCAAGCCAATCGTTCAAACCCGTTAATCTCTGAACATCGGCAAGCTCCTCAGCTTTGAACTGCTTGCCCACGTATTTCCCAAGCTCTTGCACCACCTGCTCTGGTCGCATCATTTTCGGCAATGCAGGAATTCCTAAGTTTCCTTGGTTGCGCAGGAAGTTAACAAGACGGCTAGTCCAAATATCCTCAAGCATTTGAGGCCCAAAGGAATGAAACTTCACGACCGAGAATCCACCATCCTTCGCCGGAATAACCTCAGCTTTACTCCCCAATCTCTTCGCCGTAATAGTCGCCGCAGTCTTGGACTTAAACGTCCCGGCGAGAACCTCCGGACCAATCGCCTTAGCCGTAGTCTCAGGAGCAAATCCTTTCATTCCTTTACGAATAAACAAATCCGTCACATCATTAAGCTCACTCTCCGTAAATACTTTCGGCTGCTCTGGAAGACTAAGGCCCTTCTTAGCAAGTTCGCCTTTTGGAGTACCGCCAAGCATCCTAATCAGAGCGGCATCCTTATCCCCTTGCGTTATATCACCCTCTCCAATAAGGCTATCTGCTGAAGTCCCAGCCTCCTCACGAGTTTGCTCAGCCTCCTTGAAATTTTCAACGAGGTTGGGTTGCTGAGCCGTAGCTTCTCTCTCCTCTTGCTCAATGCGGTTGATCTCTGCCTGGGCTCTAGCCGTAGCCATAGCCTCCGCAGAAGAGGGCTCAATTGGAACCGCGGTCTCAGCCCTAAACTCCTCATACTCTGGACCCAAAACTGAGGGCTCCGGCCCAAGCCGAAGTTGCCAACCACCAGGAACTTCGATGGCGTGAAACTCAATCCCCAACGGCGCTCCGATTCTCTCCCCCTCCATCATCGCTGTGCCTTGATCCCCGTAGACTTCTTGAAGGGCCATCTGAACAGGATGGTCGGTGAGCAAAGGAGGTGGAACTCTGCCGACATCACCCTGTTCAGATACTTGCGGTAGCTCCACGCCGGATCGTGTAGCCGTCGCTTGGAATTCTGGCCCTCCTGTTCCTACAGGAGCGGGAGTTGGAGCTTGTGCTACTGGCTCAGCTTGAGAAGCCGTGTGTTCGGCCCAAAGTTTATTAATCTGTTCTTGCCTTGTTTGAGCCTGCGCTTGTGGAGACAACACTGTTCGACGGGTGTGCGCCATAGCCGCGTCGTTAATCTCCGCATCGGTTGAAGCTCCGGTATCGAAGTCCGCTTCGGTAATCCCTGCGGACCTAGCCGTTGGAGTCTTCACCTTCGGAGTAGCTATAGCAACGCCACCACCCATGATAGCACCAACCCCAAGAGCAGTTAGGGCTGCATCCGAAACTCCTTCAAAAGGATCCCTCTCAGCGTCGTAATACTTCTTGGCTACAAGATTCCCTCCAATTTGCTGAAGCGCCTCTTGAACTGCCTCACTAGCGCCCTCTACAGCCATAGTAGCGGCGATTCGACCTACTACACTCTTTCCTCCATACCTTTTGAGAAATCTAAAGGCTATCTCAATCGGTGCAACTTCTGTAGCTCCGAGTCCAGCGCCAAGAAGATAAGGCCAATCGAGCTCCTCGATCTTCTTCCCGGCTTTCATTCCCTCCTCGATCTGCTCACCAGCACCTTGCAACATTCCAGTTGCAGTAACTCCAAGGACAGGTGCTCCTGGAGTCAAGACTGTTCCAGTAAGCATCCCAGTAGCTGAGCCCAACCCCTTTGCTACATTAGAAGCATAACCAGTTCTAGTAGGATCCTCAGGAATCCCCTTAGACATAGCCTCAAGATCTTCCGCCTCTTTCCAGAGCGGTGTTGCCTTCGTCCTCTCTGTCAAAGTCCCAGCTTGTGGATCTCCTACGTTGACCGCCGTACGGAGATCAAACTGCCCAATCGTTTGCCCAGGTCTAAGGCCGTACTTCTCCCCCTCATACGAATATTCGTTCGTCGCAACAGGAGCAGGCGTCTTCGGAGTTAGAGCAACCGCAGCACCCTTTAGAGCCGTCGCTTCGGATTCAGCTACACCCTTAGCAAACTGCCCTGTATAATGTCCAAGTGCTGACGAGGTCTGGGGAGTAGTTGGAGCAAGCATCTGAGGAAAGAACTTCTCCTTGATCGCCTTCTCCATAATCTCATTCGGAGTATCATCAGGAAACTCTACATTTGCAAAACCTGGGACTTCGACGATAGGCATTATTCTATCTTTCCTGTAGCTGGATTAAACTTGAAAGTAGCGGGTCCAACGGTTGCTTTCTCCCCAGCTTTGGGTTGTCCAAGACCAAGATACTTTTTCCAATCTGGACCATACGCTTGGGCCATTTGAAGGGCAATATATTGATCCACCGTTATGCCCATCTTCTTCGCCTCAACCTGCATCTGCGGGCCAGCTAGTACATCTGACTTGGACATAACAAGCTTGGAATAAATCTTCCTCGCATCCGCTGCAAGCTGACGCTCGGTAGCTTCGTTCTGACCTTTGAGTGTAGAATTCTGGCGAATGATATCATCCAATACGCCAAGAGAATCAGCCTGCTTATAGGTAAGATCAGAACCAGTAACTATTTGCTCACCCATCTTCTCAATCATGTCTGCTCTAACCTTGAGCTTATCCGCTTTGAGCTTAGTCTCCGCTTCTTGCGCCTCTCTTAGCTTGGTAACCGCTCCCCGCATCTCATTGGTACTCTGCGCGTTCTGGATCTGAGCCTCGTAGTATTTCTGAAGGGCTTGATTGTGCTCCATCTTCACAATCGTGTCGAGATATTCCTTGCCTGTTGTGACCACTTGTTGACCACCAGGAAGCGTAACCTTATTAGGTGCATGAGTAGGTAAGCCAAGTCTTGTAGCCTCAGCCGTCACATCAATATTCTTAGCCTGTGCAGCCTTCAAAGCGGAATCGTATGGAAAGCCAGCAGCATTTAATCCAGTCTGCGTAGCCGCTTGAACCTGTTCTGTAGTTAACCCAGGCGTATAAGTTTTACTGAGAAACGCTGATGGGCGAATCATTGGAGGTTGATAGTCCGAAACTACTGGCTGCGTGGTTCCAAGATTGGCTGGTGCTTGCGCCAACATCGTTTTAGTAGGTGCAACACCTCCACTTCCACCAGCTCCAGCATTAGCCACATACATCTTGGTTTCATCAGGAAGTCCTTGGAGATAATTACCTCCATACTTAGCTATCGCCTGGTCTACCGCATCTGGTCCCGCATTATATGCAGCTAAGGCTTTAGCGTTATCTCCACCATACTTGGTGTACATAGCGGAGAGATATTCTCTCCCAACTCGATTATATTCCTCGGGCGAATTGTTCTTCGCTGGAGCTATCCCAAAGCCAGGATCTCTCGCAGTTTCAGGCATAACCTGCATCGCATAGAGGGCACCCTTCGGTGAAACCAGAGGCGTCCCATCAGCTTTGTAGTCTTTTCCACCACTCTCATTCTTGAGAACTGCGGGAAGTAAATGCGCCCCAGGAGCTCCCGCATTCTCCTGGGGATTAGTAGGGCGGTAGGGACTTTCTGTGCTACCGAGATATGAACTTGCTGGTTGTCCAGAAGTCTGCTGGTCTCTAATAATTTGAGCCTCCATATACTCCTTCGGACCAGGCGACTTGACCATAATCGTTTTGCCATCGGCATCCTTCGTAGTAATTCCAGTAACATGCTCACTCGAAAGGGCACTACCTGGAATCCCACTAAGATCGAAGCCGAGAGCATCACTAGCCTTTGGAGCCACCGGACTCTCAATCTTCTTGCCGGGAATAAGCTGTCCAGGTTCACCAACATTTCCTGTTGCAACTGGATTCTGAGCTTGAGCCTGTGTAGGATTCAACATCTTCCCAACTGATCCTATTGCCTGAGATGCCGTCATAGTTCCAGCTGCTCCAGCTTCCACGCTGCCAGCCTTCTGCTGCGAAATGTTGCCCTGAATCACCGGTATGATCGAAGTTCCAAGGCGCTCCCCAAACGTCTGATATTCCTTCCCTCCAGCAATTCCTCTTGGGGAGAGCGCACTTCCAAACTGTGCAAGTCCAAGTTGAAACTGAGGATTAGATAAAAAGCTCCAGTCCATTTTATTCTCCTATTAACTTCTAACCAAACAACCCACCAAGACCACCAAGAACGCCACCAAAGAGTGCTCCAAGACCAGTGCCTATTCCTGGAACCGCAGAGCCCAGCATAGCACCAGAAGCTACACCACTAAGAGCCCCCCCAAGAGCACTCATTATAGAGTTAGGTTTCTTATTAACGGTAGCTGCTGCACCAGAGATTGCAGCCATTACATTCGACCCATATTGATACACGCGGAGATCCCACTCAGCATCCTTCTCGGTAAGTTCAATGTTTGCCTCAGATTCTTCTTTCTTAGCAATTACCTTGATTCTGGTAAACTCAGTTCCGTAGTGTGCAACCGTCTTTGAGAAATCAAGGCGAGCATTCATAAATTTAATCTGCTCACCAACCAACTGCACAACCAAATCCCCACGTTTATCATATGCGCGGAGTTCAATATCCGCTGCGAACTTAGCCACAGCGCGGGTCTTCTCAGCGTAGATAAGCGCCTCTCCGATAACAAAGCTAGAAGTCTGAACCGCGTTGATGTCCTGCATTCCTCGACGGAACTTTGGTAGAACCTTAACCGAAATCTCATCATCTACCATGTCTGAGTAGGCTGTCTTAACCGCGTCGATTCGAGAGCCGACCGTTACAGCCGAATAGATCGTGTCAACCGCTGTAGCAACCGCAGCAAACTGCGTTAGGGCATCCGATAATAAAGTCGTAGGTGACAACACCGTCAGTGCAGTAATCAGGGCTTCAGCCGTAGCCAAATCAGTATCTGGAGCATATGCTAATAATCCAGTAAACGGGCTATTTCCCAACGCGGTGTTCATAGAAGCCGTGACGCTAGTACTTATTACATCTGCTCCAGCTGCATCTAACCACAATCCATGACAAGTTTGCATATAAGCAGGATATTCAACCTTCCCGCTGCTTCCCCCACCTCCACTTGATCCCATACCCATAGGTAAACCTCCTAGCCTCATTGAAATTTTCAACGAGGTAAAGGAACAATTCCATATCGAAGTTCGGTATAACCATTAAACCTCTTTGCAATCTTCAGAAGGTCTTGGTTATCCGTATAGAAAATAATATTGTTGCATTTCGATCCCTTAGCAAACTTCACCAGACGTTCATAGCCGTCATGCCAAACCGTTAGTTCTTTAAGTCCAAATAGGTAGATTCCTGCAATCAAGAGATTCTTTTGGTTCGAGAGTGCTCCTCTTACTATCGAGGTAAAGAGAAACCCACCGACCTTATGAGGATAACCACCATCCTCATAGCACGCCCAAACTTGAATCAATCCTGAGATACACTTCTCGGCGGCATCGACCAGATAGTTCTCATCCACTACTTGATCCGGAAGAGTCGTCTGCACAAGAGCGTGGCTAATCACGTCCCAAAACTTGCCTATCACATTAGGCTGAAGCTTTAGCATTAGCATAGGTTCCCCTTATTCCTGTCTTGTCTACGAGCTTCCATCTCGCTACAACCTCATCAAGTTTAAAATAGGTGAAGTCAATACACTTGAGATAAATGCGGAAATCTCTTCCTGCTACTTGAGGAAAGCAAACACCTCCTGGACTGAACGGCTTTAGCGGAGTGCTAACGAAGAGGTTAGTTACAGGATCCTTGTATTGAACCATACAGTAGAGCTTTCCGTCTGTATGCGCACCGACGTTCAAAACCGCAAGCTGCTTAAACATTCTTTGTTGGAAATCAAAAGTATCCGAAGTCACCTCAATTGTAAACGTAGCTGGAACATAACCCATAACTTTGAAGCTGGTTCCTTGGACCCAACCAGAGGTAATGATCTGGTCTATTTCGCACAGTCCTTCTTTACTAAACAAATAGCACTTATTCTCCGTGGAAATAAACCACTGTCTCTCAACATTATCAAAGGAGATTACCGGACTATCCGCGATAAGCGGTTGCATAAACTCCTGATACCCAAGTGTTTGATCTCCCTTAATCGTGAGCAAGTGCAGGAAACCTCGGTTGTCGATAAAAAGGTGCTCATCCTTATCACCTCCAACACAGCCGAAACTGGGGATACCGTAGGTTTCGTTACTCTCTTTGTAGCCGAACGTGGTAGTAGGCTCACTATAAGTCTTCGAGATAACAATTCCATTTTCTCCATAGGCCACAAAACTACCTCGATCACGCCCGCTAAGATCAGCACCGGAGTGAAGATACATAAGGCGGTGAATCGCACCTCGTATTGGGAGTGGACCGTTGCCAGCTTCGTTCTCATTGTCGAGGGTGAGATCAACATTTCCTATCTTACTCCACTTGAGCCAATTCTCTCCGCCATTCGTATTGGCCATGATAAGCTGACCGCGGAAGTTCAGCAAAGTTTTACATGGATAGTTACCAATATCCACATGATAATCTCCAGCACCAACATCCTTCACAACTGCCACATCCCCGTTGTGGAAGATTTGGAAGCTATGAAAATCTGCAAGAGACCAACCATACGAAACATCCAGCCAGTCAACAAGAGGAGTTAGAGCATAGGTAGAGAGATTCACACTATAGACGTTGTGCCTAGTGCCTAAATACAAGCCCGATGGTCCAGGCAAAAATGTAGGAAAAGGCCAGTCCAAAACCGCTTCGAGCGCAGTGATAGGCGAAGTAAAAGGCTCCACATACGAAAGCGTCTTAGCCACCGGCATAACATTCTTACACACCGTCAACCCGGCAGCATTTCTTGGATTTCTCTCGTCCGTTCTAAGTCCCGGAAGGAACACCGGAGTCAAGGGCGACTCGAACTCTTTCACTGGCCTTCTCCTCAATTACGTCGTTAAGGTAGCTAATAGCCTTAAAGTGCTTCAGGTGTGGTGTAAACAAAGCGGCGAAGAGAACATCCGTAAACGATGTATTGTTGATTCGAACGGTGAGAATCATACCACGTTCAATCTCATACTTAACTTGGTTCTCAACATAAGGCTTCTTCGTCGCAATTGTTAATCCAGGAGAAGCTACTCCACCATCACTAAGCTCGACGTTTATGGAAGCTTCTTTCTCCTTAGACACACCAGGCACACTCAGGCACACATGAGTCAGGCTACCAGCACAAGGAAATAGAAACTTCCCCACAATTCCGTCCTCTCCAATAGCCTTTGCATATAGGCTAAAGAACGCTGGTGAGAGAAGCCCAGTTGAAGACATCGAGGTTCGCCTCAGAATCCTATTCAAAACCACATTTACTTCTTTCCAACTTGAAACTTCAATCGGAGGAACACCCATTTCTAAGCCTCCATTTGATCTACGTCGGCGATACTTTCCTCAACGTAGTCCATGTCGATACCAACAAGTTCATCGGCTATTGCCGCGGTCCAATCTTTCGCACCCTCGGTGTTTCGATAGGTGATTTCAAGTTGTCGGAGAGCGGCCCAAAGAAGTATATTCGGATACTGCTCGGTCCAGAAATTCTTATCCGTATCATTTACCAACTTAAGAGAAAAGAATAGACCTACAATCTCCAGTACGTATTCATGATCTGGCGGCGGTGAGACAACCACACAATTGTAAGTCTCATAGCCCTTCGCAACTGGTGTGTCAAGCCAACCAAAGTATGATTGGATCTCGTTGATTGTAATATCTTCAGGATAAACTTTCACATTAGGAAGAAAGTAGTCGAGAGGAGGACCAGTCGTAATAGAACCATACTTGGTAGCGTAAATGCTCCGAATATACTCCTTCGACTGTTTAGTGAGCTTGGTTCGAGAATCATCCGCATCATCTTGCAACCATACTTCACGTACGGCTCGACACTCAGGAAATCCACAACCAATTAATCCAGCTTGAAGCTTCCGATAATAGACGGACTCACTCATCTTATGCTCGATTCGCTGGTCGAGATATTTCTGACCAGCCCTAATGAAGAAATCAGCACCGTTGTCAGCATAAGCCGTCGAATCTACAACCAAATCATATCGGCCACCAACCTGAACAAACTGTTTACGGACTTCGAGGAGGCTCATTTTGTACTCCGAGAGGGAGGACCTAAGTCCCAGGACCGAAGCCCTCCCTCGTTGAAAATTTCAAGGAGCCTAGCTAAGACTAGGCATCGTAACCGAAACCGGAGAGATACATCATTGTTTCAGGATGATGAATCTCCAACCCGCACTCAGTAAGATAACCCTCTTTAATCCCATCGAGAGCGACCCAGGTGCCGTCTTTCAGACGGTCGTCTTTCTGGAAGAACGTATCGTCGATGTAGCGATACTGGAGATTGATCGGATCGAAGAGCAACATCGAGTAACGCTCGGCCGTTTCAAGGCTGAACAGCGGATGGATATACATATCAATTGTGCCGAAAGGCGTCACCCACTGCATTACCTGAATACCATACTGGAGAGTCTTCGGAGTAAACATGAAGTCGCCGTAGGCCTCGACCAGTTTGTTAATCGCGAGGACAGTTCCAGAGCCAACGTAAGCGGTGCGATTACGCGATCCATAGCGGAACAAAGTTTCGAGCCACTTGTTGATGAAATCGCGGCCTCCACTCAACCAAGTCTTACCGGTAAAGTCCGTATCGCTGCGATAATCTTTGGTATTCGCACTCGGCACGGTGTAGCGAATCCCTGCGGTAGTTCTCTCAGGCTGTCCATTATCCCCAGTTCCGCTGGTCGGAATTCCCCAGATGAAGTTTTTCTCCATCTCGATGCCATGAAGTTCGAGGCAATCACGCTTTGCCTCTTGATACGCCGTAGTTCCATAACGAACCTTCGTCCGCATACGGGTACGAGTGAGGCTCAGACTGTTACGGAAGATTTGGGTATAATTGTAACGTTTGGTCGGATCGTAACCAATCGAATCCGGCATTTGGGAACCCTCAGGGTTCACATTACCAATGACTCTGATCCGATCAGCATCCGACATGTCGGCAGTAACGCCGGCATTATCATCAGCCTCAAGAAGCTTCACGCCGAGAGTAACAGTTGTCCCAGTCTTGCTAACGTAGGTAACTTTACCAACCACAGTCATGGTCGAGTTGGTCGTCAGCATAATCATCACGAGGTGACCCACGCGGAATTCGCTGGCACCGGTGACTTCTTCAGTAGCCGTTACGTAAACCACATCACCAGCAACACCACCAGAGACATACGCAACGGTCTTCGCTACGTCGGTGTAAATCTGGCCCGCTGTAATTGCCGCGGCTTGATTCGGAAGGCTCTTGTCGAACCAATAGAACTCCGGATCATCCGTCGAGCTAGACTTCATCAACGCCGTCAAAGCAGTCAGACTTACCGAACCGTTGGGGTAAATTCGGAGAATCTGTTCTCTCCAGTTCTTCGGCCTGAAGTCACTGTCCGCGTGGCTTGCCGAACTTCTCATATTCAAAAAGGCTTGCATCTTAAATCCTCCACTAAGTTCTGTTAGAGTTACGGAGTTTGCTGAGCCCACGTTCCAGTATAGGAAGTAGCCACCCAGTTATTTGCATCCACAGCGACAAGTGTCAGGCTCTCGCCCACTGCGTTAGCGGTCCAATACTCAGCTGCGTCACCCTGCGAGCCGGCGATATTGACGGAGTCACCAGCAGCCGGAGTCACACGAAGCTCTTGCGCAGCCATTACTACGAAGGTATACGTCAAACCCACAGCAGCTGCGGGGAGGTTGAGTGCGGTAGCTGCACCAGCAGCAGCATTGGTAATTACACTTCCAGATTCAGCAGCGGTTATATTCCGACCATCCGCATCATCCGTGACTGTGCGAAGGAAGCCATTAAGAGCAGCGGTTCCATCACCAGTTATTGCATCACCGGTGGTAATCCCAGAACTTGCGTTCAAGGTGATACCACCAGCTGTAGCTGTAAGCGTGATAGCGGCAGCCGTGTTGCCCTGTGTGTTGGTCACGACGATAGTCTCGTTGGCGCCAGTATTAGCCGTAAGAGCGATTGCAGAGGCGGCATTATCCTTCGAAGAAATAAGAACTTGCCCACCTGCAATGTCAATGTTCTTGGCTGCTGCGGCGTCCATATCAATACCACCCGCAGTTGAAAGCAAGGTAATGGCGGCCTCACCAGTACCTTGGGTGTTTGTTACGGTTATAGTCTCAGAGGTTCCAATATTCGCCGTGAGTGAGATAGCTCCAGCGGCATCGTCCTTCGAGACAAGCTTTACTTGACCACCAGCAAGATCAAGGTCTTTTGCTGCCGCAGCATCTACATTTACGCCACCGGCTGTTGAGAGCAAGGTAATCGCTGATTCGCCAGTGCCCTGTGTATTCGTGACCACTATCGTTTCGGATGTCCCAATGTCAGCCGTCAAACTTATGGCGCTTGCCGCATCGTCCTTACTCACAAGGGCGACTTGACCACCGGCGATATTGACATCCTGAGCAGCTGCCGCATCAACATCAATACCTCCGGCACTAGCCTGAAGGCTAATCGCGTCGGTGCCGGTTCCAGCAGAGTTAAGAATAATGCTGGAATCAAACGCTCCAGTCAACGCGAAAGTGAGGTCATCAGCACCACCGTTTGCAGCATGGTTAAAAGAAATAGCCTCATTTGTTCGAAGGGTGACATTTGCGTTTCCGAAGACCGCAACGCCGTCAAACTGCACACCACCATCGAACTCACTATCGCCATTGACGTAGAAGTCCTCACCATCCATTGCCGCGGTGCCGGGAACTCCATTGCCTACACGAAGATTACCAGTTACAACCTGAAGACCACGATTAGCGGCAGTTGTGAGGAGAAAATCTGCCCCATCAGACTTAGTAAATACCGCAGTCTCATTGGTTGCATCTTGGAAAGTAATCGAAGGAGAGTCCGTTACTCCATCATCGAGCGCCAGGTTACTAATGATAGTACCATTGACGGTAATCGTGTCTGCTGTGGCGTCACCAAGGGTCACATTCTCATCCATAGTGACTGCTCGGTTGAGGTTGATCAAACCAGTGGAGGTTTCACCAAGAGTGATCGTCCCATTCCCAGCCGCATCAATGGTTAATGCAACATTCCCCGCGGCTGCCGCGGCAATTGTACTCTGGTAAAGCGTTCCAGCCGTCAGAGAGCCACTGAAAACACCACTAAGAGCGTTCAAGGCGCCAGTTTTCGAAACTGTAAAGGCTCCTCCCCCAGCTTGGATATCATCACCAGAGCCATTATTTACGATCTGGAGAGAATCCTGTGTCGAATTCGCACCGGAGGTAATTTGAATACCTCCAAGAGCGGCACCACCAGCAGGAGTCGGAGTAACCGTCAACATAAACGCCGCGTCATTGTCAGTGCTGGTGATGTTAACCGCACCATCTGTTGCGTTGATTGTTCGGCCAACACCAGCACCACCAAGATCATACGCCTGATCGAGAGTTCCGCCACCAACGGTAAGCAGATTCGTGGCGACTCCAGCATTATCTTTAAAGAATACCGAAGTCGTACCTGCTACATCTGCAACATAAAGACGTCCAACATTAGCAGCAGGAGAAGCAGGAGCGGCCATTTCTGTAAGGTCGAGATAGCTAGGAGAAGCCACTGAACTTGCGAAAGTTACGGCGCCATCAAACCTAGCAGCACCATCGACCTCGAAAGTGCCCTCTACAAAGAGATCCTCTCCATTTTGCGTAACCGTCGGAGTTCCATTGCCAATTTTGATATTCCTATTACCAAGGACTTTGATGGTAGCTCCTGATGCGTCGATATCAACGGCCATCAAATCCCCGATAATATTCGCCTCGGCATTAGGCGCGAGAGCCATAGCAAAGGCGAGTATTAAAGTGAGAAGGAATTTCTTCATTTGTTGGTAACCTCCAATACCTAGTTGAAATTTTCAACGAGCCTCAGCTTTTAGGTATACTGATCGCTGATCTTCCACCATCTTTTACCATCGCTTTTGTAGCCGACGCGGTCATAGTTCGCATTCAGAGAGGCATCGCCAGGCCAGTCGAGGCTGTTACCGGAAGCTTTCTCGGACACAGTCACGGTCTGAGTCGCCCCGGTGGTCGCTTCGATCCAGAACTCAAGACCCTCACACGAACCAACGTCAGGAAGGTTGACAGTTCCAACACCAAGAGCCGAATCAACCTCAACGAGACGCTCATAGGGCGTAAGCGCGGTCGTATGAGATCCAGAATTGTCGGTGGTTATTTTCTTCCTAACATCAACCCCACTAGCATACTGCTCAACCAATTTCTTCGGAAGCATTTGCTCCTCCTATCAGAATTGCACAGGCATCGCTGCGATTTCTTTCTCCAAAGCACTCATACGACCCTGCGACGGGGAGTTCTTTCTCCCCTTTTGTGATTGGTCACCTACGAAGGCCGGACTACTAGCCTCCCTCTTCGTTCTGGCTACGGCTTCTTTCAGCTGCGGAAGCCTAGCTTTTGCCTCTTTCGCCGCCTCCTGCATGATCTGTTTGGCAGACCAGTCAGGATGCTTGTCTTCGATCTTGACGGCACAATACTGTACGAAGTCTCTATAGCCGTTAAGTTCAGGATTGTTTGTGTACAGTTCTTTAGCCAACGAGATAAGATCCGCTTGTTGAGCCATTACAGGCTGCATCACGGAGGGTAGTCTCGTGAGGGCGATCTGCGCTGCATCACTTACGGCTCGAGCATATACCTGTGTGATCAAGGTGATCATCTTCGCCGGATCTTGAAACGCCTCAGTCATGTCATTCTCGGAGATCAAATCAGCCGGAATCTCGACCGTCATTGGCCGCTGTTGAGGCTGAGCTTGAGCCTGTGGCTGCACAGGTTGAACTGGAGTTTGAACCTGCTGAACTGGCGCAACTGGCTGCGCTTTCTTCCCAAGAGCCTCACGAGCCATGCTGTTTACGAAATCAGCGAGGCCATACTCATCCTTGTCCTCTTCAACCACAACCACTGGTTCAGGAGTAACAACCGCAGCAACAGGTTCCGCTTCTACTTCCGGCTCACCCGTCGCTACAAGCTCATCACCCGTTCCGTCTGCTTCCAACGGCTCAACATCATCTGCCCTTGTGTCTACTGGTTCGGGAATCTCTCCGGAGATAATCCCGTCCATCTGAGTAATGTCGTCGAGAACTTCCTTCTTTTGCTGCTCCCTCATGTCTGCCGCTGACATCACATCATCCCGGTTAAATACTGCGGTTACAAATTTCCTCCACATACTGTTCTCCTTGTTGAAAATTTCAACGAGCCTAAACCCACGTGGTTCTAGTTACTTCCTTCCAAATACCATCCACGGTGGAGCCATCTCCACCATAGTTCATGAGCATTATCCAGTCATTAATGAGGAGATTATAATCAACCCCACCATTAAGCTCAATCTTAGCCACATCATACTTCAAAGTTACGTTGGAGTTAACACCCTTCATCAGTACGATCTGGCCGTCATAACCACCAGTTATATGAACCAAGTCTGTCGGTGCACCAGCTGAGACAAAGACCATCTGAAACTGAATCCCACCCACATCAAAGTGGTCCGCAGCTAAAGCCACATCTAGTCTCGGCGTAACTCCCGTCGTCCCAAGGGCTGTCCACAGAAGATTAATTTGCACCCTGGCTTCGAGAAGCAAGGCTGCTAAATCTGATCCAAGTTCTCCACCATTAGGTATCGTCGCGTCGATCATCTTCCTCTCCCTCTCGAAGCTCTTTCAGGATTTCTTCCGGAGCCATAAGTATGTCTCTTGCTTCGCGATTTCTACCGCGAAGAATATCGGATGATTCATAGTAACCGCTGGTTGCGTCTGCGTAGATTCGCCGCTCATCGTCGGTCTGTTCGAGATTACTACGGTTGAGTTCTATTCGGTCGAGAATGAACAATTGAATATCATGCCAAACAGAACTCTCGATAAACCTCGCCCAGTCACTAGATTTGGCTTTATACTGTTCCTCTTGGGATAAGGATTTCATACTATGTTACCTCATCAGATGAACGTCGTAGGTTATGGCCGTTGCCCCACCAGGCGCTGCCGACAAGTTCAGCGTTACTGAGCCAACGGCTTTCGTCACACTCAAAACCGTGTAAGCTCCTACCGCCGGTGCTCCCGTAACGCTGGCAACGCTATACGACACCTTATAATTGGCATCGTCCTCAGCATGGCCTAAAGTCCAAACCGCCGTGGCCGCCGCACCCGTGGCCGTGGCTGAACCCGCCGTATTCCGGGCCGGGGTTGCGGTTCCACTTAGACCACCAAAAGTTTGAATGCCGTCGTAGCTGGCGGAAAGGAGTTTATTAGTTACCCCCAATTGTGAGGTATAACCGGAATTATCCGTCAAAGTAGTGATTTGACAATTCCGAATCTGGTTGTAGTTGGCCCCCGCGTCGATGGTGGTGCTCCCGCCAGCCAAAGTATTGACGCAAGTGTCCAGCGTATTCCGGGCAGCGGGGCTGTAGAAATGGGCTATCTTGTAATTCATACTGAAATAGTTATTATTCCCGGTGCATTCGATATCCGAGGTCGTATTGTCCTCGACTCCTACACCTAAGAATTTATGTTTGCTGCTATCGGAGGAAATTACGATGCCCTTATTGTTGCTCTCAGATGTCCCGTTTATGAAGGTGCAGTTGACGGCGTAGTCAACGTTTATGCCGGTTCCTGTAAGGCCCTCAAGAATCGGATTGATGAAAACCTGAGTGGTTGGATAGTGCGTTGCGTCTTCTTCGGTCAGCGTGATCCCGTTCAGTGGGACGGGGTTGAGAGTGTAACCACCATCCGAACAAGTGAAGTTCGTCCACGTGTTACAAATCGCGAAGTCGATCAGTAATCCCGATCCGGTGACGGCACACCCTGCAACGCGGAGGTTATCAAACGTGCTTCTATGCACACGGTTGACGTACACCCCATTGGTTGAATTGGCATTACCCTGCACAACCAAGTCGCTGATGTGCATTCCTTGCACCCCGGCAGGCGGGGCTCCAGCATCGAGGACGAAGGCATTGCCGGCCCCGGTGTGTTTCATTATCGCGTTGTTTCCGTGAATTACAAGTCCAGTTTTGGCAAAGGTTGGCGACGTTGCATAGGCATACTGCATACCAGGCTGGAACGCAATTGTTCCACTTGCGGTAATGGCCGACGTAATGGCCGCGCCCATCTCAGTTGTCCCTGGTACATCATTGTTAGTCCAATAATCTGGATACGCAATAATTCCACTTCCTAAAACAATAGTTCCAGCTCCTCCAAAAACTTGGTGTGCGCTTGCGGAAAAAGGACCGTTTATAGTTAAGGTAATTCCTCCTGCTGGTTGTAATTGCCCAGAACCTTGAATAACGGTAGATAAAGTTGCTGGAACAGTTGTATCAAGGCTAATTACTTGAGCACTTGAAACGCCAATAGAGCGTACATTTGCTCCAATATCAGTCACAGCCTTGCGGAAAGATGACCACCACGAAGAATCATTCACTTGAAGATTCGATGGAACTACAGCACCTACTCCTGGAAAGCAACCAGGACTACCATAGATGTTTCCAGCTATGGTCCAAGTAAAACCAGTACTTACGGAGACGTAACCAGGCTGATGAAACCTAAAAGCCATTGTCGCAGGAGTATTTACATCCGCTGCTTGGACATATTGTCCATCTACATTAATCTCACAGACGTTTGCACCTAGCAAAGCCACCGTATTGGTTAAGGAGCCAATCCAAGCCAAGTTTAAAGGCTGTTTTGGAGGCACAATAGTACCTGGACCGACCCAAATTAGGTGATTACCTGCTGTAATAGATCCAGTATGTGTCAAAACCTTCCCCGCAGCGACTGTGAACTTGCCACTATTCAAATACCAGACGTGCGTAGTAGCTGGAATGATAGTATCTGAGGCCACAGGCACATTTCCAAAGAGCAGAAGGGTCTTTTCAGACGCTCCAATACCAGCAAGAGCCGTTGTAATAGAGGTATAACCTCGAATATCGTACCAAGGGGCGCCCTTCACGATGATATTAGGGAAATATTCCTGTGCAAATAGCACAGCGGCCACAAAAAGAGGCACAATTAGGGCAGATAAGATGCTCCTCGTTGAAATTTTCAAGTAGCCACGTAAAGTTCTCATTGAATAGCTCCCATCGGTACGATGTTACCAGCTTCGGCCTGTCTCGCTACCTGCTCGTCGGGCATAACTTTAGCCTGAACTGCTGGCATTTGTGGATTTTGGCCTGGTTTCAACTCAAATTCTTGAATATCCTTAGCTCCAAGGTTTCTAGCTATGTGCATGAACAGGCGAAAGACATCTATTCGGCTAGCCAGTACGTTGCTTTGACCAACGGCTTGGAATAGTTGCACCCACGCTTGGGAGAAATTACCGCCGGGAACTGTACCATCTCGAACGTAGCAATCATAATCGACTGCTATGTCATACGGCGAGACGACTAGCCGATCGTTAGTGGTCGCTTCTACTCCATACTCTGCTCGAAGAGTCTTCGCCCACTGTCCAGTTATCTTAACGTACTGCTCCTCACTCATCAATTGCTGAGTCTGTGAGGCAAGCATTCTACCCAAATCTTGCATAGCTTGGAGGCCGATAACCTTACCCATTCGTTCGAGGCGATTCATAGCACTATTCTGAGTGCCTTCGAATTCAGCCGCGGATCGTCGCTCTGAGCCTGGGCGCATTATGCCCATCATGTTATGCGTAGCGGCGCTAACACGCTCCATAATGCTCATGATCTTTTCGCTATCACCAATATTGTTCGCTGTAACATCGACCACCTTAAGCTGGCTAACTACATCCTTGGTGCCTTTTCCCCATGCACTTCTTCGCAATCGAATAAGTTTACCAGGTTTAGGATCCCTTAAGTCAGCCATGTTTACAAGGTAAGGATCAACCACCAGCATATCGTTGATTGCTTTACGGACATTGGCTACGTGGCTGTTGAACATAAAATTGAGGGTCTCTTGAAGCCCATAGATAGTTTCGAGTCGAGAGATCGGAGTAATTGTTCGACCATCAAAGTCAGGCGCGCACGTAACAATGGGGAACATATCATGGTTGAGACCAAGAGGCTTGGCTCTAATTACGATTTGATCTGCGGCGAGTTCAAAGAGCCATTTCTCTGGATACTCACCATTCTTATTTGAATCATCACCAGGAAGTCCGTACTCCTTTGGAATAAGTTTCATAACCATATTGATTGAATCAACCGGCTTTGCGAATTGCTCACTTACCCACGAGTCTCTTGTTCCGTACGGATCACGCCGAGAGTCTTCACGAAAGAGGGTGCTTCGACGGCTATTAAGCGCCTTCAGATATTTAATGTTGAAATAATCCTTATCTCTTCTCTCAAGGTCTAGATAGTCCATTAGGGCTTTGGTGTCTATCCAGCCTATATAATCTCCCTTCTGAATCTCATGGATACTGTAGCTTGGATCTGGGAGGAATCTATAGGGATCAATGTTGTTGAGAGCGTTGCCTTCGTACAGCAAAGAATCTACAGTCCCGGTAGTCTTCTTCTTACCAAGAAGGTTACCAAAAAGTCCGAATATTGATTTCTCCTGCTTAGTTACTTTCTTCCCCCAGACCTGAGACCAATACGGACCAATTGCTCCGAGACCATAAGCAACGGAATCTCGGAACATGGTGTGGAGATTAAGGAGCATTTTGAAGCGGTTGCTCTGAGACTGGACAAGAAGCTCCAACAAGGTCGCACCGATCTTATCTTCTGGACCAGTCCCCTCGTAACGAAACATCGGGTCTTGTCCAAACGCCGCAACGAGATAGGTTACTATGGTCTCCAATTGAGCATAGCTATATGGAACTACTATACTAACCGGCTTTCTTTCGTCCAAAGTTTTTACATTACTCTCTTCCTCATCAAGCTGCATGTAGACCGTCAAGGTCTCGTCGATTTGGTTCCAGCTTGGAAACCTCTTTTGAATAACTCCATAGCTCTCATTCGCTCGGTTGTAAACCGCTGTGCGAATCTTCTCATGGGCGAAACTACCCGGCTTCAGGTTTACGTTGTTTGGATATTTGTAACCAAAATCCATCGACGCTAAACTTGACCGTGAGCTATAAGGATTACCTTGAATGTATGCGGGCATTTATCTCGCCTTCTTAGATTGGTGTAGCAGTCCAACCGCTCTCAGCACCCATTGTTGTTACAATACCATCAGTATAGGTTACGCTTCGGCTCTTTACCTCAATGGCAGCACCATTGAGTTGCACATTGGTTACTACGGTAATGGTTCCACTATACCCAGTAAGACCAGGAGGAACAGATAAATCCGTTAACCGGACCACATGAAACGGCTGTGTAGGTACTTCTTCAACTTCGCCTTGGCCTTCGGTCCAGAATGCTGGCCCATCAGCATCATCGTAGAAGAATGGACCATTCATTCCACCATATGTGTATTGCTTTTCGGCCATTAGATTACTACCTTTAGTCCCTGCCCCTGGAGAAAACCAAGGATAGTGTCAATCTTGTGGTCCATTTGGTCTTGCTTCTCAGCCAGTTCGTGAAGAGTATCCTTTAAATCTTCTACTGGAGGACACCCTAACAAGCGAGAGTCATGTTCCTTTTGGAGCTTATCAAATTTCTCAGAGGTTGCCACATGTTCCCTTTTATGATAACCTGCTCGAATTAAAATGGTTGTAATAGCCCCAATGATAGCAGCACCCTCAATTACCAACTTGATAATTTCTCCAGCATCTACTACCATTGGCTTCACCTCATTGAAATTTTCAACTAGGTAACTAAATTACAAAACTCGCCAACCAGCTCCCATAACCTCAAGATCTTCTGGCATGGTGTCATCATCTGTTGGCTCTTCGTCATCATCCGAGTAGAAATACTTTTCGGCTTTCTCCATCACCTCTATAAAGTATGCTTCGGCGTCCATGCAATCCCAACGCTTTGAGCGCGGGAAGCTCAATAATTGAGCTTCAAGAGGACCAGTCACACTCTTATTGTGGAAGACTTCACCCTTTCGATAGAAAGGCGCTAGGTGTGCTATCCGTTCTTCCTTCTTACCACGAGCGTTTAGCTCCATAAATTCGACATTTAGACGCTCATCACTTATCCGAGTTTTAACCGGATAGGTTATGAACTCATTTAAGCCAGTTACTTCAATGGCAATCAACCTTGCACGAAGACGCTTAGCCATGTCAAACGCCGAATCATACAACTCATCAGGATGAAGCTTAGCCGCATGGAGATCCCGAACAAAGATTTGATTTCTAAGGCGATCAAAGCTCATTCCAATTATTGCACTCTCTGCGGAATGAAGTTTCACCGTCTTAGCGGGGTCTATTATCACCACGGTTTCTAAACGTGGGTTTGATCCCATAGGTTCTATATACATGGTACTACCAACCAATTGGTTACATCGAGGATCTTCTTTATTTACCTCTTCATAATATCGGAAGTAGCTTCCTTTAAAAACAGCATCCTCAGTTGAGATTGGAATATTCATATATTCCCGATAAAATTCATCCAAGACACCTTTCTCTCGATGGCTTGCTACTTCCCTTGCGATCTCTTCATCCGTAATGTAGTTGGGATCACGGCTCTTATAATTCTCGTCACAGATGCTAAGGTTAATCGAATCCCAATCATCGGACTCCATTAAACGTGCAAGAAGAGAATCCTCATGCTTCAAGGTGTCTATATAAATAAAAGTATAATCCTTCTTATAACGGTTAATACACTTATCCAAATCTGAAAAGAACCAATTTCGGAGCTTCTCTCGGTTCATTTCATTCTGGATCTCATCCTTATCCTCAAGATCATCAATCACGATTAACTGTGGACGTTTACCTCTCCAATTAAGCCCACGGACTTGTTGACCAGCTCCTCGAGGTAGGATCATTGTAGCACCGAAAGCTACCCAGGCTTTCTTCCCAAAGGTCTCGTCCGCGGCTTCGTAGTCGGAAACTTTAATATCACCGAAGAATTCTTTAATCCGTCCAGTTCGAAGGTTCGCTTTAAGGTTCTCTGTTTGAATTGCTGCATTGTCTCCAGAGTTTGTTAAGTAAACCACGAACTGAACTTCTCTCCATAAAATTGCCTTAGAGATTACCGTCCTTACGATTGTCGTCTTGCCAATTCCACGAGGAGCAGCACAAACTTTTCGATTGCTAGGAAGAACTTCTCCATGCTTGTTGGTAAAATGGGTTCGTGTTAGCCAGCCGAATATCTCATTATGGAGAATAGAAAATGGTGAATAATACTCATCCGGAAATAGCGTCGTAGCTAGAAGCGGTAAGTCTAGGTAGCATTGGATAAGGAGTTCTTGAATTTCCGGATCTTCTTTTAACACCTTTACCTCGTTGAAAATTTCAAGCAGCCTTGTAAATGCAGTGTAGTTATCGACTCACCGTCACCGTAAAACTCGCAGCATTGGGATCTATACCGGAGTTGGTCGCCCAGGATTGGACCGACCCGCCGCGAGTGCTGGAAATAACCACCCCGGTTGAATCAGGCGTCAAAATCCGTTGAGCCACCACGCCACGTAGGTACAAAACGTCATCGCCGCCGGCATCCTGGAACGAACCCCCGCCCAGCCCGTAGACCCGGACGAAGCCGGTTTCTTTCGCCGTGAAATTTATTGACCTTGTTGTCTTAGCGTCGAGAGTTGCCAGCGAGCTTGCCGTATCGTAGCGGTAGTTAGCCGCTCCCGACTCGATTGAGGCAGAGGTCATGACGCTGTTTGTGCTGGGAATGTAGTAGTCCAGGGACAGATTATAGAGGGCGCCGACTACCAGATTGGGCGTCGCCCGGTAGACAACGTGGCCGGAATTGTTGGCGTTGACTGTTAACCGTAGCCAATCGTTGGCGCCGCCTATTGCGTCGATGTTACCGGCTGCTGTTCCACCTGCCGCTACCCATCCGTCAACTCCGGCTGAAAAATCACTCGTATAGGTCGGCGTCAGTTCGTAGGTCTCTGTCACACCCACAGACTTAATATATCCGGTTACTGCTTTCGAGCCGTCACTTATGGTAATCATGCGATTCTTAAACAGGCTAAGTGGGGGGCTACCGGAAACCTGAGTAATGAGAGCACCGGTCGCCACCGTTGCCATTCTAAGAGTGACGCCAGTATAGACCTTTGTCTCAAAAGCATCCTTAAGACCAAACGCTCCAACAGCACCACGTGGAATAGCTATAGCTTCTTTTTGTAAATATAAACCCAACGCAGTAAGCGCAAAACCACCAACTTTCAAAAAGTCTCGCCTTAGCATAATAGTTTCTCAATTTGCCACGAAAGTAAGGTAGACCACAACAGTCGCTGAATTGACTGCATTGTCTCCTATAGAGATGGTCCAAGTATTTTCAATCATAGGAAAGCCACTAGTAAAAATGGTTTCTTGTGTTGCAGTGGAGGATAGGTTATCAAGAAGATTACGGCTTACTAAGAAGCCTAAGGCATCCGTAATGTCTAGGTCCCAGGCGGCATTAGTAGGACCTGGTGATCCTGGATCAGTTTCGACCTTATAGAGGTACCAACCTTTTATGCCATAGGTTGATTGGTACGCTAGATAGGCTGCCGCGGTAGGACTAAGCGTATAAGATGGAATAGCTGCGGTACCACTATCCGCGGTAAATGTGATAGCCACAATTACCCGCTGGATACGGTTATCTATAGAGATAGGAGTATTCGAGGTAAGAACGGCAGACCCTGCGGTAGCATGGGCAAGATTGGCTCCTGCGAAGAGGAGGCATATAAGCAAGGGAAGAATCAATAACCGTTTCATTTTAATCCTTTCTTAGTGGTCGTTGAGGAGGGCGTTGGAGGGGCGGTAAGGAGTTCCAACGTTTGTCATTAACCCTCCCTTGTGGTTTTACACAATCGACCGACCACTAATACCATCAGCACTTTCGCTGTTTGCTATCTCCGCTTCCTTCTTCTCAGTCTCACCGTCTCCATTAGATGGAGCTCCTACTGATACCATCGAGCGGGGTTCATTTTCGTCAGATTCTAGTTCAAGGTCTATCACTATTCCAGTCTCTTCCGGAAGTTGGGCGATTACTCCGGATGCGTGGGCTCTAGCACGAGCCTTGGTTTTCATATCTTCGATTTCTTCCGCAGTGAGATGGGTTACGATGTGACTAGATTGAATCCGTTGAGGCTTAACGTAGCCCGCGAGACCGAGTGCTAGATCAGCACCCCGAAGTCGCACAGCAGGGGAGACTTTATCATCGGAGGTTATGTCCTTCACAACGTTGAAGGCGATAGGAGCGAACTGGCGCATGTCTTCGCCAATGTCGATGGAGCGCTCAGAGCGAGCCGCATTCAGCATCAACATCACGGCTCGGCCTTTTGTGGAGCTCAAGCAATTGCTGACGGTAACTGGTGTGATTCCAAGATGAAGAGCAATAGCGGTGCCTTTCCACCCGAGGATCGTCAGGCGGAGAATCTCATGATGCAAGGCGCGGAGATTCTTCGGCGCAGATTTGCGTCCTTCTGGACTCATCCGCTTATCTGTGAGATAGCTAGGAAAGGTCGATTCATCGAAGGGATTTAGGTCGCTACTCATCTTGGGCACTCTTTACCTGCTTGAAATTTTCAATGAGGTGAATGCACGCACCTCGACGAAACTTCATATCGACAAGCGATTGTTGGTGGTCATGTCCGTTTACACGTTCGGAACTGAGTTTGGCTCCCTTAGTACTCCAAAGCTGATACATCAATTGAAGAGTTGGAACTTGCATCTTTATCTACCAATGCTTATGTTTATTGAGGTTAGGACCCATGCCAGTAGAGCGGCTTCCAACATGCTTAAAATACTCAACCTGTGCAAGTCGCTTCTCTGCTTGAGCCTTCGTAAGATTCCCCTTGGAGAGATTCTTACCTTTCTCACTCTTGACTTGGAAGCCCTTGGATGTTTTGCGGATCATCTGTTGATTCCTTCAACGCGGCTTCTAATCTACTCAATAGCGAAAGTGCCTCACGTGCTGGAATGCCTCCGAAGCACCAGTATTGCTTGATGAGCAAGGCCAGGGCCTCAATTATGAGCCGTTAGATGAGAGTCATTTGCCGAGCACTTTGCGAATCAGGTTGACGACGAGTTGAAACACCCCATTAGCCTTGACTTGCGGAATCAGCGAAAGTGCCTCAGATACTGCCAAAAGTGCGGCCAGAACTATCATTGTTGTGTCGTTGTCCATGCTCACATCCCTTCCTTTACCCATTTCGGGTTTGGGTTGGCGTTCCACAAACACCTGTAGACGGAATCCACCCACCGGCCAAATTCGTAGCAGAGCAACTCTTCCTGATCCATATTCTCAATTACTTGCGGGGCCTCGGGGCAAAGACATCTCATGCGCTGAAAGACCGCATGCAGCAGTTCATGGGCCACGATTTGCATGTCCCACCTATCTTTGATAAAGTGTAACTCACCAAGTTTCGGACCCGGAACAAGTTGATCCGTCTCTATATCCACCAGTTGCGGCATTGTGCAGTGGCATGCCCGGCATGAATGTCTAGGCTTTTCGCTACCGGAAACATCATCGGGGTGTTCGCAATTAGTGAGTCGTAGTCTTGCCATAGATAGACATGCCAGTAATGGGGCCTATCGCTTGATTTCATCTTCCAGCGCTTGATGCACCCCGACATATCTTTGGCCAGCTTTATAGCCATAGAAATCACATCCCCGGAATGCCCGTAACAGTCGCGGTCGGGCTGACGGTATGAGTTGCGGTAACTGCGCCGGTCGTTGACTTGTCGAGCGGGACTTGGCGAACATCGGCTTCCATGCATCCGCCAGCGCTGAGCCTTGCGGTCGTGAACGTGCAATTGGTGTAGGAGCAGGAACACAAGAGCATCACGGCAACGAGAATCACAATCCGTCGCGTCCAAGTCCACGCCCAACAGAGGGCGTCGACGTGCTCGAAGAACCGCTCGTGGTCGTCATAGAAGTAGATCATTTCGCACCCGCGCAGTTTGCGGCCAGGGCTATTGTTGCTCCCGCTTTTGCGGCGGTCCAGTATTTCATAACTTCGCTTCCGGGTTCGGCTACTGCAAGCGCGGCGTCACATGCCTGGATATAAGCTGTGATTTGAGCACAAGTCTGTTGAGTCGGCGCTGTTGCGCATCCCCCCATTAGACAGATAACCATTGCCAAAATCGCGAGTGTTTTCATAACCATCCTTATCTAAGTTGTTCAAATCACCTTGTCACTTTACTATCTGGAGGCAGTCCAGTGTGCGAATGGGTTGAGAGAGCTTTCCACAAATCCCCTTCCACATCACACTGCCGATTCTCTTCCTTCGATCTAATCGTGGAGCATTGGAACCTAATCTCAGCGCAATCTGTTTTAGTCTGCACCTGATCTTGTTTATCCTCCATCCGAGCCAACCGAGTAAGTATTGACTGGAGGAGGAAGCCATTCACCGTTCCAAGTATTGCCAGCACCGCTATCCCAACTGGGATGACCACAGAAGTTAGCATAGTGTCATCCCTGTTCCAGTTTCTCAGCAGCCACATAGTCAGCTAGTGCCTGTTCAACCTGCATGTAAAGTTCCTGCTCCTTAACCATCGCCTCAGCTATAAACCGCCGTTGGTACTTAATAAGGAGAAGATTATTCCTGACGATATGACAAAGCGTGTTAAGTGGAGAGCTATAGTTATCCTGACAGTCAATCATACAATCTCCCCTCCCGCCTCAACATACTTCTCTCGGCACGCTTCGAGGGTGCGTTGCGGTTGACCATATCCCGAGCCGGGCAAACTGGCCCAAATATTCCTAACCTTTCTCACCGCTTCATTGAAGCGCCCAGCTTCAATATCTCCAAGCGCCCTCATCTCTTTGATCTGTTGGATTGCTACGAGGTCCTGATTACCCGGCGAGAAGTCAAACAGGTGGAGAAGATTACGATAATGATCCCAATACCTCTGGAGAATCTGATATCTGCCAGCTGCAGAGGAGAAAAGCGATCCGGTCAAGCGCTGTACCTTACGAGGATGATCCTTGTAGTCGGAGATTAGTTTGGGCTCTCTAACCGTACTAGTGACAATTACCTTATATCCATCATCCGAATCTGGAATCTGGCTAGTCCCCTCCGACCAAGCAATCATGTCGAGAAAAGCCGCGAGATTATCACTAATAGTTTTAGTCACCGGCATCGGACTCCCCAGGGCAAAAGTACAACTTGAGAATGGTCCTCCTACCTACACCCACATTCTAACATGGCTGTGAGAGAGTGTCAAGTTTACTAATATGTACTTTATCTGACCAGTATACACATTAAAATGTACATTCTCTTTCGGATTGTGTTCACCTCGTTGAAATTTTCAATGAGGCAACTTTGTTGCCGACAACTCTATTGACAGAATCTCAACCTAATTGAAATTTTCAATGAGCCAAATAATCTCCAAAAATTTTCCACCTCCTTGAAATTTTCAATTAGGCTAAACAACTCGACGAAGTCGAGAACAAAGATGTACATATTTGGTACCTAGTAGATAGCCTAAATGTGCCCACATCGAGCAGCCTGAGAGCCACTTCCCCTGAGCCCACCCCGTCTTTGATGGGCATATAATTATTGCCAATATTGAGGATAAAATAGTTCTTGACATTCACCTCAAACTGTGAGACACTAGCATCACAGTGCAGGTGAGCTGCTGGTGAGCAGCTAAAAGGGCTGAGAATATCGCCCTTGCTTAGAGCCCGATTGAATAGCTCATTGACAAATGAATATGGATAGCAAGTCCCTTCATGCTATGCTCCAGATCGACTACGCCGAAGAGAGGAGTATAGACATGAGCCAGATCGAAACGGATGTGGAAGAGAAGGATGACGAGAAAACGGCTGCGAAGCATTGCGAAATCTCTGGATTGGTTTATGATGCCAAGACGCAAGTGGTAAGCTTCGAAGCCAAATTGACCGGCAACATACAGCAAGGAACGAGCAAGTCCGGGATCAATTGGCAGATCAAGGATGCCAGCACAACGGTTAAGGCGGTCAAGGTTCCGCTCCGTGACTTCTTGGTCAAGGTGCTGGTCGGATGGTTCTGGGTGAGAAAGGTACAGGATATTCTCCGAAAGGGTACGGTCCAAGAGGCCAGGACAGCGTTAAATGCCGGGTTTGATTGGAGTATAGCTACAGCCCGTTCGACAGGGTCGAAGGCTGCACCGGCAGTCGTTGGTGAAAGAGCAATCGGCTTGATGAACAGCCAAGAAGAACTCCAGAAAATGATCGACCTGGCACAGGCAAAGATCAAGGAACTGGAAGCTAAGGGAAACTAGCTCGCCCTGCGAGCACTGGAGCATAGCGTGAGGGGATTTGCATTGGTAAAGCTCATGGGTATAGTTAAGAGGGCTAGAGAGTAGGGCCTAGAATGAATGAGGATAAGATTATTCTGGTAAAGCTTGAAGAGGTAAAATGGGTAGAGGTATTTCTTCATGGCTCAGGTAATCCTAACGATTACCACGATATTGTAGGTGTTCGTTGGATAGACAAGAATGATACGGAGCATGGATTGGGAAAGGTTAACCATAAGGAAATTCACCATATAGAGAAATGGTAAAACTAAACGCCCTCTTAACTATGGCTATGAGAATAGAGGTTGGGAGCTTACCTAGTTGAAAATTTCAAGGAGGTGAATAGATTACTACAATGTAGAGTAATAGAGTAGTAGCATTTTAGAGCGTGCTTAGTAGAGCTATTTCCCCGCGCGCACATGTTTCAACGAGCCATTAGGTTTGCAGGTAGAGTCCTATAGGAGTTAGGAGCTTATAAATCTCCTTATAATAGGGCCTAACATGACGTTTACTTTGTGAAAAAAAAAACTAAAGAATAACCCTTATATCATATTATAGGTAAAAGGCTGTAGGTAATAGGCTCACAAGCTATCTCCTGATAGGAGATTGGCTCATTGAAAACGCTCGCGCCGGACGATAGCTCTACTAAGCACGTGCTAACACTCTACTATGCCTACTGAATTAATTTGTAGAGGCGTAGAGATTTAATTTGACATCCTCTTAGTTCTATGTTATAGTGGTATTATCAACTAATCATAGAACCGGAGGAGAGCTTATGGAAACCTGTTTAGTATGTGGAAAGAAGACAAAGGATGAGATTATATCCTTGCCTTCACGAGGACGATCGTATTTCAAGAGGGAGTGCACCTCAAGAGGATTGTCTTATCCTTTGAAGTATTGGCAATGTGAGCACTGCCAAGCTACTTATGTGCAGAGGAAGAACCTCAACTATGAGCTTTATGAAGAGGAGCTTCCTTATGCACAGTAATCAAGGTGATAAAACTGCCGTCTTAGAGGCAAGAGTGGATATTCGTATCTTGGCGAACCTCTATGACTTCTTTGTTAGCCAAGATGCTCGTCCAAACTCGAAGAACGAAATAGTCAAGCTGGCTCTTGAGCTTGCCCATGCTTACCTTGAAAAGTCTGGACATGTTCGTCCTTACGCTGCGAGGACCTTCACGGATGCCTTCGATACGCTGAAGCATTACGGGTCGCTGCACCGTGGCGGGCAGAATGCCAGAAAGCTTCACCAGTTCGTGGCTGAGGAATCAAGAATAGGTGAAGTATTTGACGGCAAGGGAAAGCTCTCCTTGGCCAAGGAGCCTTTCGTTGATCCCAGAGTAACTAAAGCCGTGGTTTATGCCATTACAGCACACTCGGAAGGGAGAACGTTGACCTTGGATGAATGGCAAGAGCTTACGGAAGAAGAGAAGGCCGATTTGAAACGCTCTCAGCCACAGCTGGTTCCAACAGATTTACCTCATTGAAATTTTCAACCAGGTTAATCAACTGAGTCCTGGTTCGACGGAGTCGAAGTCGAATGGCGAAGGTCGGTATTGTTCGTTTGGATATTAAATTAACCTTATTTAAAAGGAAGAGGAGAATAGCCTATGAACAGATTGGAGATCAAAGAAGCCTTATCTGAAATTACCAAGAATGCACAAGCACCGGCTCTAAACTATGCCGTCAACTACGCGAAGTATGCTTTGGCTATGATCGCATCCGATGCTAGCGACCATGATCTCAAAGTCCAATTGCTCTATGTCCAGAATAATATCACCCATTGGAGAGGCGAAATAGCGAAGAAAGTTCGGGCGGTGTTGAAAGGAGCGACGAAGTGAGCCGAAACTTAAACCTAAGGAATCTCTATCATCCAACTTATCTAGGAGATTCTGTTTATTGCGGACGCAACCACGAATATCTAGTAATAGGCACCTGCAATAACGGAACAACTATGGAGAACATAATTTACCTCGAACCTGAGGTTATAGATAGCCTCATTCGATATTGTAAACAGGAGAATCTCATAGAAGGAGCCTAAAATGCCAATCACAATCAACGGTAGGAAATTCTCCATTATTCGAAAAGCCAGTCTCAATGAGTACCAAGTCACAGTAGTGGAGAATAACAAACAGATTGAGGAGCATACCTATTACACCGATGCCCTTGATGATGCTCAAGGAACTCTCAAGGCGATGATTATGGATTATATCTTCAAGGTATGTGAGAAGGGAACTTTTAGGGTGGTTCATAAATAGGAGCAGACCATGGACAACGTTATATTCCTTCGAGAATCCTGGCCAGATGCCAAACTCTGTGGTTATTCCATACCTGGTTGGTACTTTTGGGCTGAGAGCCAACATTGTCATGGACCTTTTGAAAGCGAAGAACAGGCGAGACGTGTATATCTTAAATATGTGAAGATACTTAACAAGGAGAATAAGATGGAAAAAGAACGTCCAAAGATTCCCATCCATGAATTCGAAGAAGAGGTCACCATAATCTTGGCGACTCTAGTCGAGGACATATTAGATCCATGTGAAACACACTTATACAAAACTCGACTGATTGCAGAGAACGTTGCCTCAATTTCGGAAGCCGCGGTTAGGATACTCTTTAATGGAGACAAATAGCTCAGCCTAATTGAAAATTTCAAGGAGCCTAGAATGACACAGGAGGAGGAAGTACAGCTTCGAGAAAAGATCAAAGAACTCTGCCGTTCGCTAGCCGCGCTCAGCTTCCGTCGAGCGGCTCTCCAAAGTGAACTACAGGCTCTTTCAGAGGAGTATCTCTCCCAATTTAAAGAGAAGGAGAGTCTCGAACGCCAAATAACTAAGGTTAAAATCTTCGCCGCTAAGAAGGAGCCTCAACTTAGATCCAAGGTTAGACCTAACAAGATGGAGAGGCTGGTTCGAAATTTAACACCAATCGAAGTAACCAAGCTACTAGCCCGGATGAGAGAAGAAGGAGAAGCAAGATGACCAATGAAGAGGCATATCGACAAGGCTTTATAGACGGTCTCCGATGCTTCGCGCATTGGAAAGATGGGAAAGAGTTCGTGGGAACCAGTGGAACTCCTTACAAGGAAGCTATTATGACGGTTGAGAAGCGGTGGAACTATAATCCGCCGAAAGAGGGAGGAGGAAACCGTGAGTAAACCGATAACGGAAGAAGAATTGGAAGAACTGCGGGGAACCCGCGCCATTGTTGACGGGGACTCGGTGTTGGCTGTTATCGACAGGCTTGAGGCCGAGAACGTCGAACTCCGCGATCAAATTCGCAAGGCCAAAATCGTGATCGAGAATACCGCGAATGAGGCGAGAGAGATTCGGGAACATTACAGGATGCATATGTGCCTGCCGGAGGTGGATCTGGCGGGGAAGATTGCGGAAGGTAAATACTATGCGTTTGTGGAATGGCCGGACGGGTCAAGACACAACCGACTAGTCGTATACGGGAGCACCGAGGGCGGATGGAGAACGGGCACCAAAGTCCTTAAAGCCTATGGCCCGCTTCCGGAGGAGGTGAAGTGATGCTTTGTGAAAAGGCTCTACAACGTGCCCACAGGAAGATGGAAGTCATGGAAGGATACGAGATTGAACTGAAGCGGCAACTTGCCGCAGCACTCGCGGATAGGTATGAGGCCTACGCCAAAATCCACGACCTCGAAGGCCAAACGTCCATGCTCCGGATGGGTGCGCTCGATTCCGAGAACTGGGCGCGGAAGTATGCGATGGAGGCGAACGAGTTGCGGAAGGAGAGGGATGAGGCGCGGGCACGGGAAGAGCGCTTGCAGCAGGCTATAGAATTTCTGCAAGAAACCCACATGGGGAGTCGCCCGTTTGTGAAAGCCATGCAGAAGTTTGACCGGGGCGAAGCGGAATTGCAACGTGAGCGCAAGGCCCACGAGGAGACGAAGGTTAAACTGGCCAACTTATATGGCGAATATGATGCTCTGGAATCACGGATATTAACCGCTTGTGATGAGGTCGAACAAATCAATGAAGAATTGCAATCAAAGAAGGCCGAACTGGCCGCGCTCAAGAAGCGACTGGCGGATGCGCCGGAAATGCACCTCGGACAAGGTGCGGATAATGATGTCTACCTTTTTACCTATGAACCTGATTGGGACGATGAATACAAGGAATTCGAGGATTCGTTTGCTGTCAATCCCCACATCTACGTTGGAGCTTTCAAAACAGGACTCCAACCCGGCCAATCCGTCCCCCATCAAACTCGTCGTCCTGAATCCGCGCGAGAAGGAGAACAACCTATGGTAGTCAACACCGATGAGTATCTGCTACGTTTAAAGAAAAAAAGGTAATTAAAAAAGTACACTAAAAATCTTTATAGGCGAGCATTATTTTCTTGCTATCCTACAAAATGTATGCTATCGTGCAATCTACGTTAGGAAATGATAGTTTAAGAATGATTGTTCCGCATGTACCGTAACACAAACAACCTCACAACAAAAGGAGCACCACAATGGCTATGGAAAAGATCACCGTCGAAACAGGAAAAGTCAAAGTTAAGGACGCAGAAGGAAAAGAGATCCCCGCATCGACTAAATTCCAGTATGATTTCGGCTCAAACCTCGGCGAAGCCGTCGCCAAGTTCGGCGACACGGTTGTGTTCAGCCTCTACAAAGCCAAAGCCGTGATCCAGGTTCAAGACCTCGCCAGAAACGCTCTCGTCGCTGGCAAGTCCGCCGCTGAAGCTGCTGACCTCGCTGCGAAACACAAGCTGGGCGAATCCACCGCCATCGCTAAAGATCCTATCGCCATGGGTCTCAATGCTCTGGACAAGATGTCTGCCGAAGAGCGCAAAGCCTTCATCAAACAGCTTCAGGCAAAGGCTGCTCAACTGGGTTCGTAGATTCAGCCTCATTGAAATTTTCAACTAGGCAAAGTCGATGGGCCATCTCGAAAGAGGTGGTCCTTCTTCTAAGCCTAAGAATGTACACTTTGGTAGCACAACACGCCGGGTGGTGGAAAGGGTAGACGCACTCGGAAGTGGGATGGGCAGGATTGCAGTTAATATTCCGAGAACCATCGCGTTATGGGCCGTGGAATACGGCTTTAGATAAACCTGCAACTCCGGTCAAGCAGCCTATCAGTGTAGGGTTCGATTCCCTACCCCGGCATTAACATAAGAAATGGCTGAGTGGCGGAAAGGGTAGACGTGGCTTCTACAGGAGAACCGGTTAGCCGAGGTAAAGCTTCACCTCACTGCAAGGTTCGATTCCTTGCCTCAGCCACCAAATTAACTGAGCTAGTCCTCTCTAGAAAGTGAGGTGCTCCAATGGGCAATTAATGGCGGCGGCGACATACGCACCGATCCCCTCGTGTTGAGCTACTAGCCTACTTTCGTCCAATTCAAATTGGATTGCCGTAACCGGTAAATAAACTAGGCTAGTAGCTCTCTTACTAAAAAGGAGACAAAGATGGCAAAATATAAACCTTACTTTGAGTACCCTGAGTATAAAGACAAACTTCCTCCAACAGAGGTTAAAATTCTCTGCCCGTTTTGTAGTGCTCCTTATACAGCTGAAATGCTGACGGAGCTTGAAAGCTCAACCGAGGGATGTTCCTCTTGTGGATATGGAGCAGAGGCCAAAGTAACATTTAGCATTTACTGTACCAACTGTGAACGATTAGTTTACCGAAAAGAAGGTTTTGTTGCAAACTAACTGGGTCACACTCTCGGTAGTGACAAGAAAGGAAACAAGATGCTTAACAATATTCCATTGACGTATGAAGCGAGGCGCAAAAAGCTAGAGGAAGGCTACCTCCAGCAGATTGAGAACCTCGACAAGTATGAGGAATATATTCAAGCCTTCCTCGGCAACAAACTTTGTAAGTCTTCCGTAACGAACGCCTACTTCTTCCACTCAACAAACGGACTCTCTTTAACCATCTACGACGTTGATCTTCCAACCGTCATCGACCATATCTGTGGCCCTATTCACCGCAAATACAACGTCGATTGGAAACTTCATATTCCCTACGACGGACGAATCGAACTCACCGCGATGATTCCCAAGCCTGGGAGAAAATCACCTCCTAGGTATTCCTGGGACGCGCTCGTCTGCTTTACAATCAACCTCAACGAACAATCCATGAAATCGTGCGAAATTGTCCGCGTCAAGAAGCGGGAGAAAACGGCTGAAGAGATCACCCGAAGTGTTCAAAGTGCGGCTGATCCATTCGAGTATGAATATCGGATAGATTGTGGAGGAGAATAAGATGCCTAGCCTCAGTGAGTTTGATATAGAATTTGAGAGAAACAAACAGGAACTCAAAGATGCCTATAAACAAGGTTTTATTGATGGAATGACCTGCTTTGCCTGGTGGAAAGACGGTGTTGAGTACCTTGGTACTTCTGGTACAAAATTAAAGGATGCTATAGCAGTTGCTGAGACTCAGTGGAATTATAATCCTGATAGGAGGAGATAAATGGCTAGATCAGGGATTATGCTATGCTATCCCTTTGAAGAGAAGCGCCTCTTAAAATGGCGCCCTCCGTACATCATTCAGCCGAAGCTGGATGGTGATAGGATGAGAGCCCTAATCACTGATGGCTATGCAGCGCTATTCTCCTCAGAAGAGAACCTCATGAACAATGCTCTTCCTCACATTGCCAACTATCTTGGCAATATTCCTGCGCTGAACTTTATGGAATTAGACGGCGAGGCATATACCCACGGAATGTGCCATGAAGAAATCCATGGCATAGCTAGCCGCCGAGTTAATTTCCATACAAATTTAGAAGCTCTCGAATACCACATTTTCGACGTAGTGGAGAATTGCTCCATGGCAGAACGAATCGACCTGTTGCTCCGCCTCGTTGAAATTTTCAAGAAGGTGCCCGGTCCGTGCCATGTTGTGCCCTTCGAAGTAGCGGAGAACCTCGATGATGTTATGAGAGTCTACGATAAATTCGTTGGATTAGGCTATGAGGGGATCATTATCCGCGATCATGAAGCACCGTATGTAAGGAAGCGTTCTACCCAAGTAATGAAATTTAAGCCCAAAAAGGAAGACTTCTATGTCATTATTGGATACCAAGAGGAAATCTCCATCGAAGGAATCCCTAAAGGAAGCCTTGGTGCGCTTGTCTGCCGAGCTAATGAAGGAGAGGGGACCTTCAATGTCGGAACCGGATTTACAGCGGATGATAGAAGAACTCTTTGGAAGCGCCGAGAAGAACTCCCCGGAAAAGTCGTCAAAGTAGCCTACCAACACATAACCAGCGGCCGAGGTGTCCCACGATTTCCAGTTTTCTGTGAGATCATCTGGGACCTTGGACAAGGAGAAGGAGCCTAACCAATGTCAACCATGTTGACTCAAGATCAGGTGCAAATCCTCGGTGGAAATATCAACACCAATATGCGAAACATCATGCATATTCTCAAGGGATTCGAGATCAAAGAGGGGATGAAAACCGAAGTTAAACAAGCCAATGCTCAAATCGTCCTTCTTGGTTGCATAGCCATTGCTCTCACGACGATGGCTGATTTGCAATTCTGCCAGGCTGATAAGGCGAGTATTCTTGTACCTAATTGAAATTTTCAAGGAGCCTAGAACTTGAAAGGTGGTGATTAAATGCCAGAACCAACGGTCTACATAATTAATCGAAGCAGCCACGACTACTCCGCTGCAATGCGGTTTGGAAAGCTCGAATATCTGAGCGAGGGAACCATTAACAAATTCAACGTGAATGATATGGATCGACAGTTCCGAGAGAGATTATCCAACTCAACTCCAAACGATTATCTCCTCCTAACCTCTCTCACGATAATGAGCACCATTGCGGCAATCGTTTTTGTTGAGAAGCATGGCAAGTTGAATCTCCTGCTTTTTCGCTCCGGAGATTATATTGAAAGGAGGCTACAATATCGTGGAGCTTAATCCCAATACCAAAGTTATAGATTCCACAAAGCTACAATCCTATATGGAATGCCCTAGAAAATTCTTCTACGAGCACATCCTAGGCTGGCGCATTGACGCACCGGCCCACGCGCTCCACTTTGGAACCTGCTGGCACTCCGCCCTCGAAGCACTTTGGCTTAACGGCTTCAACATTCCAGATGCTAGCCCGGAGCAAATAGCCTTGGCGCTTGAGATAGCCAACGCTACATTCCTTGATGAGTATAGAAAGGAGTTCGATGAACTAACCGACGAAATCTATTTCCCAAAGACTCCTAGCATGGCTGCTGAATGCTTGGAAGACTATGCTAGGCTAATGAGACCGGAGTCTCAAGAATGGGAAGTCCTCTTCACCGAGATTTATCTCACCGTTCCGATTCTCAATGGCCATGTTGTGCATGGTCGGATGGATCAACTCTGCCAGAATCGCGGCACCTTGCAGAAGAAAGTCCGGGAGTACAAAACGACCGGTCGTTTCGACCGACAGTGGAGAGACCAGTGGCTTCTCAGCACTCAGATAGGCACCTACACTCACGCCCTCTACTCGCTCTACGACGTAGAAGATGTCCACGGAGTCGATGTGGAAGCCGCAGTCTTCCTGAAGAAGGGAACCAAGGTTGAATCTCTGCCATGTAGACGAACTCCGGAGCAAATGCTCGTCTGGTTAACTTCAACCACCGGTTGGTACGAACGATTGCTAGGCGATCTCCTCTACATCGAATCTGCGCCGTTGGAGAATCTCCAAAATGATGATGTTCTTCCGGTCTTCCTGCTCAATACGCAGAGTTGTACCAAGTATTATGGCTGTGCCTATCATGACTACTGTTCGGCTTGGGCGAATCCTATTCAATACATGGATGAACCGCCAATCGGCTTTCGCCAAGAATTTTGGAGCCCTAAGGATCGACCAGCCAAGAAGGTTATTGATCTAACAGGAGGGAAAGATGCCTAATCCTTATGGACATCGGTGTGCTACAGAGGACGAAAGAAAGGACCTCTTCTGGGCAAAAGTGTCTAAGAAAGGAGAAGATGAATGCTGGCCATGGTTAGGAAGTTCTAGTAAAAAGACAGGACATGGAGGCTTTTGGAATGGACATAAGTGGATAGGAGCACACGTCTTCTCCTTCATTATCCACTTTGGGACTCTGCCTAAAAGGAGGATAGTAACGCATACTTGTAATAATGGTAATTGTGTAAATCCTAAACATTTACAAGCAGGTACTTATTCTAGTAATACAAAGGACGCTGTTGCTAATGGAACATACCAACATAATAACCTACCAAAATTTAAGGATGGGGAGATTTGGCTAATGCGACGGCTCAGAGCCGCTAAAGTTCCAATCGCCTTAGTAGCTAAAATATTTAAGTGCTGCCAGGGCACTGTTTCACTATACTGCCCCGCAGAATTGTTATCCAAGCCGCACATTTGGAATGTTTAGTGTGCAGATAAACCCACAAAGAAGGTCATGGACCTTACGAAGAAGGAGAAATGAGATGAAAATTCCCTGTAGTGATTTCCTTGTAGCCGGCACCAAGTATCGCTGCACTCAGGATCAAGTGAACCAGCTGAAGCGTGGCGACGTAATCAAGTTCGAGCGTGAGCCTACCAACGAACACGATGCCAATGCAATTGCCTGCTTCGCGTTCATCACGCCGGGCCCCACACACATCGGATATGTGCCAGCTACTATGGCAAAGTACCTCTCTCCGATGATGGAAAACGGTCTTATCCTCGAAGGCGTTGTGCTCCGCACCGATGTGAAGTGCACCATTAAGGCCGGAATGTTTTGGGTGAAGGAGGACTAGATGTCCCTTTCGGAGAAAATGCAGAAGGAGATCTCTGAGATAGCCAAAGCATATCGACCTGATGGTATGTTCCGTGCTTTGATCTATGGAATCAGCGGCTCAGGCAAAACTTATAGCCTACGAACCGCGCGCCGTCCGGTCCACCTTGACAGTTTCGACCCGAACGGCAGCCAGTCCATCGACGATGTGGTCTACACCGCTGAGAATCCTAAGGGCTACATCTACGTCGATACCAGGTTCGAGATCGAAGATCCAAAGCGCCCGACAGCCTGGAAACTCTTCGATAAGGAAATCCATCGGAGATATAGCGAAGGCTACTTCAACAACATTGCGATGTATGCCACAGACTTAACCAGTTTGTCACAAGCGGCTATGAATCAAACCCTCGCCGAGTCCAACAGACATGGAGGTGTACCCCAACAAAATGATTATCTTCCAGCAATGACCAAGATAATCAACGCCATCCGCTTCATGATGAGTTTTCCTTGTGATGTGGCTCTCCTTGCTCACGTCGCGGCGAGAGAGGATGCTGTTACTAATAAGTCTTCCTATTTCCCGCTCACGCTTGGCAAAGCTCACATCGTCCACATTCCGCTGCTCTTCAGCGAAATCTATGTGTCGCAAACAAAGGAGACCGCAGACGGATTGAAGTATGCTTGGCTCACAGCCGCAGCCGGAAGCTACACCGCACGAACTAGACTAGGGAAGGGAGGTGTATTTGACCGCTATGAAGAGCCCAATTTCAAGAACCTTTTGAAGAAAGCCGGGAAGTCAATCGAGGATAAATCTTACTAAGGAGAAACTTGTGGCCAAAAAGCCCGCTATTAACCAGGAATTCGCAACCCTTGGGGCATTCGTTGCGGATGAACCAAATCACCCAAACAAACAACCAATTGAAGGAGAAGTAAAGATGAAAGATTTCGAAGATGAGAAGGACAACAGTTTCGGCAGCGCAGATTCCTTTGACGAAGGTGGAGAAGATAGCTTCACTCCTGATTTCAGCGACACTCACGACGAGGTTATCCTCGAAGAAGGCCGTGAAGTTCTTCTCCGTGTGATCTCCGTCGATGCCGGCGTCGGACCGAAGGGTGACTACAAACGCATTGGATATGAGGTCCCCGATGAGCCATTCGCTAAGGCGATCTACAACATCATTTCGATGCCCAATCCAAACGACGATGCCCGCAAGCGCAACAAGAAGAACCTCCGCCTGCGAGACTTCATGGTTGCTCACAGCCTTGATGTCTCTCGGAAGTTCATCTGGTCCGATCTCGTCGGCGTTGAGGTTTGGGCCGTGTTGGGAATTGAGAGAAGTGAAACCTACGGGGACAAAAACTCCATCAAAAGCTACAGTCGCACCTCGAAGTAGCATCTAACTTGACGGTCCCGAACGCGAGGGGGTAACTAGACCACAGGCACATAATCGCGGGTTGTCTGCTAGCCGTCAATCTAAAGTAATGGAGGAAAATATGCCAACAGAGTGCTGTAAAAAGTTTTATGCAAGAATTCCTGAAGATGTTCCAATCTTTACTCTAGTCGCTTGGGATCTTCTTGCTTTAGAAGCTATTCAGCAATGGCTTCTTAAGGCAAGGGATAAAGGAGTGAGTGAGGAGAAAATTGCAAAAGCACAACAGCATTTCGATGCTATAGCTCTTTGGCAAAGAGAGAATCCTTCACTTTGTAAACTTCCAGATTAACTTAACCAAATAGTGCGGAGCAGCGAGGGCAGTAAACAATCCCGCAAAGACACCCGAACCTGCGCAGATTATCGGGTAAACAGGAAAGCGGATTAAGTAGCTGAGCGACCTGTCCTCCGCACTAACCTCATTGAAATTTTCAAAGAGCCTAGCTATTCTTGGAGGAAGAAGATGGTCCGAATAACCTGTCCAAACTGTGGCTATGTATCTGAGATGCCTCCGTCACACTCCTTACTAATAGACCTTTGTCCAAAGTGCGGGGCATCAGATATAATTAAGACTGAAAATGGACGAAGATGTTCCGATTGTTGAGGAGAAAAAATGATGGAAAAAGTTCCCATTGTAAGCAACCGCGTGGCAGTAAATGAGCCACGTTTATCTATTGAGATTTCCGAAGAGCAATTCGCCGCGCTTCAGAAGCTAATCCCTCATGGCTTAAAGAAGCAGCTGTTCTCCGTAATCATAGACGATTTGATTGTTCTCCTGGAGACTGCTCCTAAGAGAGAGCTTATCTTCGCCGCTATCTTTAGCAAGATGGTTAATCTCCCTGGTCGAGCGTACGGATTGGAGGTTATCTAATGGCTAGAAGAAAAGCATATAAACCTACCTTTGGTTTCAGGCCGAGCGGCGATCCTCCATTAACAGAGGAACAAGTAGCAAAGAGGAAGACGAGGATGCAACAGGCACGGGAGCGTTATTGCCTTAAACTATCAAGGAACTTTGAAGATTGCCTCTCCTTTTGCACAATATATCCACGACCATGTGGTCACGCCGGAGGGCTAACAAGATGAACCTCTCCGCCATCCGCCCTAGCTTCAGCGAACTATCTCCCGAAGCACGACTCCAATTCATAATGGACATTCGCTTCCGCCGAAGAACCAATGCGGAGGCTAAACAAAGGCGAGCTTCTAGAGCCGCTAGTAAACCAGGTGCAACAAAGTGCCAAAAGTCTGCAACCAAATGCATCGACAACATTTCCGCTGACCAAGCAGCACAGCTGCTAGCCCTCTTGGGCGCTGAGGAGATTGAAACAGATGGCTAAACAAACGTCCGATCCATACGGCCCGCTTGGATTAATTCCAGCAGTTCTACACCCCAGTGAGATAGACTTTGGCGAACGACATCGCCAAGAGTATGAAGACGGAGGCGAACTTGAGACTTCTATACTTGAAAAAGGTGTCATGCAATCCATCTTGGTTTTGGCACGTAATGGTCAAAGACCGCTTTTGCTGGCTGGGGGACGAAGATTCCGCATTGCTGAGAAACATAGTCTTGAGATTCCAGTCCTCATATCCACCAAGCCTCTGGACCAGCTTGAGATTCGAACCATCGAGCTTCTTGAAAATACTCACCGAAAAGAACTCTCCTATGCCGAGAAGTGTACGCTTACTGAGGAGATTCATAACCTCCAAATAGCCAAGTACGGACAACGAATGGCTGGTCAACCAAGCGTTGATGCTGAGGGCAACAAACTCGGTCACAGCATGGCCGACACAGCGAAGCTCCTTGGCGTAGACATTGCCACGATCAGCAAAGACATAAAGATGGCTCAAGCCATTCACATTTGTCCTAGCCTAGCCCAAATGAAGAATCAACACGAGGCACAGAAAGCTCTCTCCAAAGTGATTGAACTCCATGATCGCGAGCTTAAGGCAGACGAAGTCCGTCGCCAACTCGGAAGCGCAAGTGCGGCGAAGCAACACCTCGCAAGCAGCTACATTGTCCGGGACTTTTTCGAAGGCGTTAAGACTATTCCCGATGGACACATCGACTTTGTAGAGGTGGACCCCTTCTATGGAATAGATCTTATTGACCTTTATGAGAAGAAGTGTGGAGGTGCTTCTAAGTACAACAAAGAAAACTACCAAGACTGCCCTTTGGACGTATATGTATGGTACATTCAAGAAACGATGAAACAAGTCTACCGCACAATGTTAGATGGTTCTTGGGGAATTTGCTGGTTTGCCTGTGAACCTTGGTTTGAACCAACTTATCAAGCCATTAAAAATGCTGGGTTCTATGTTAGGCGAGTACCCGGTATATGGGTTCAGCCAACTGGTGCTGCATATAATGCCAATCTCTTACTTGCTAGTGCTTATGATACATTCTTTTACTTTAGAAAGGGACAGCAAATACTAGCAAAACCTGGAACTATTAATGTCTTCCATAGTAATACTGTTCCACCAACACGGAAGACTCATCCAACTGAACGACCTATTGAGTTATATGAAGCTATTTTTTCTGTGTTTGCAAAACCTGGGGCCAAAGTCCTTGTACCCTACGCCGGCTCTGGAGCAAGCCTTCTTGCTGCGGCAAATCTTTGCATGATTCCCATTGGTTTCGATCTGAGCCAAGACCATCGGAACGCTTTCGTTATCCGCGTTCACGAGGGTGACATCGGCCACTATAAGAGCTTAGCCTAGTTGAAATTTTCAATGAGGTAAACTCATGAACTTAGTTCATTTACCGTCTACAGACTCCAAATATTTCCAAGCCTGGTGTAAGAACTGTGGAGTTAGAATCCGGCGCATAACCCCAGGAATGTCCATCGAAGTGGAGTGTCATCCTCCTTTAACGCTCTGCCTAGATTGTCTCTCTAGTCTCAAAGAGAGCCTATCTATCCTTGGTCCGAACCAAATAAAAGGAAAGAAAGGAGCGCGCTAGTGAGCCTTATATATAAACCTCCACGTTGTCCTGCTTGCCACGCTGCGATGCTACGCTGGAGTTGGTGGGAACATCCAGATGAAACAGTTGTATATTGGTATTGCCTCGACTGCGACAAGCGAGGACATGAACCTTGTATTATAGCCATGCCTAAACATCTTCAAGATGTGTTGGCATATCGTCTTGACCGAACAGTTATGACAGAGGAAGATAAGATCGCCATATCAAGGCTCCAACCTGGCCGGTTGCTTTATCTTCCGAGGAGGCCATCGTGCCTATAATAGTAAAGCCAGAAGGAAATCCCGATTCGAAAATCTGCCTGATTGGAGAGGCGCCAGGTGGTCAGGAAGAGAGACTTGGTCGGCCGTTCGTTGGTCCAGCTGGTCAGCTCCTAGACGAATGCCTTCGTGCTGCTGGCATATCTCGAAAGGATTGCTACCTAACCAACGTTGTGAAGGTTCGCCCACACAACAACGACATCACCACCTTCATCGACTTGTCCAAAAGCAAGCCGCAAATAACCATGGATGGTCAACAATGGATAGATTCTTTCCTAGCCGAAATAGAGGAGATAAACGCTAATGTACTGGTGCCGCTCGGTAACGTTCCACTTTGGGCCCTTACCGGACTCAAAGCTATTACTAAACGCCACGGTTCAATTTTGCGATCTCACACCGGACGAAAAGTCATCCCTACAATCCATCCTGCAGCGGCTCTCCGGGAATATCTTTTCAAATACTATATCAACCACGACCTCAAACGAATACGGAGAGAGTGTGAAAGCCCAGAAATCAGAATCACCGAACGCAAATTGCTGTTGTCTCCCACCTTCGGGGAAGTAATTGATTGGCTTAATACTCTTTGGCTTAACTGCACACAAATAACAGTCGACCTTGAAGTCCTCAATGGAGAGATTTCCTGTCTAAGTATAGGCAATGAAGAAGCCAGCATGAGTATCCCTTTCACACACGAACAAGGAGACTACTTCGACCCTGAGCAAGAGACCATAATTTGGCAAGACTTAACTAAGCTACTTGAGTCTCCAGATATTGAGAAGTTAGGTCAAAATCTCTGCTTCGACTCTACCTTCCTGCATTCTAAGTATGGCATCCGAGTCAGTCCAATGCAAGATACCATGATTGCAGCCGGAGTTCTCTACCCAGACCTACCTAAAGGATTAGATTTTCTGACCAGCATCTACACCGACGTCCCCTACTACAAAGACGACGGTAAACAATGGTTCAAGCTCGGCGGCACATTCAGCGATCTTTGGGGCTACAATGCCAAAGATGCTATCGTTCTTCCTCCAATCTTCTCCGCTCAACAAGACGAACTTAGAAGGCAACGTAATCTATCGGCATACGAACGCCAGTGCGCGCTCGTCGAGCCTCTCGTTTACATGAGTAGTCGAGGAATTAGGACTGACTATGAGGGTATCCTAAAGGCTCGTGAAGAGGCCGAGGTTGAAATTAACCAACTAACCGAACAATTTCACAAGGAGTGTGGTTATGAGTGCAACGCGAAGAGTCCAGCACAACTCAAGCAACTCTTTTACGTCCAAAGAAACCATAAACCCTATATCAGCCGAACAACTCATGCTGTTACAACGGATCGAGACGCGCTTAAAAGACTTAGCCGAAAAGGCGACCTCGCTGCAAAGCTCCTGCTCCAACTACGACAACTTTCGAAGCTCCAGAGCACGTATTATAACGTTACACTCGACCTTGACCAGCGACTCCGCTGCTCTTGGAATCCTGTTGGAACAAGTTCAGGCAGACTTTCAAGCTCTAAGACAATCTTTGGCACCGGCATGAACATGCAGAATCTGCCGGATAAGTTCCGGAGATTCTTGCTAGTGGATGAGGGCTATATGGGCTATCAGCTTGATCTTAGCCAAGCTGAGAATAGAGTTGTGGCTTATATAGCTCCTGATCCTCTCATGATTAGTGCGTTCGAAAATGGCATAGACGTTCACCGTCTAACAGCTTCCCTTATCTTTGGGAAAAGAATAGAGGAGATTAGTGATGAGCCAGGATCAACTTCAATTGGAGGTGGAATTTATAGCGAACGCTTCTGGGGTAAGAAAGCCAATCACGGTCTTAATTACGACCTCGGATATAAGACCTTTGCATTTTACTACGAAATTCCTG
>Ga0265292_1000555_pt1 | contig 49580 bp, 43 predicted proteins | sample Munlanlewell296A_FD_189080 | JGI IMG/M metagenome (GOLD analysis project Ga0265292, IMG submission 189080) | Leachate microbial communities from a municipal landfill in Southern Ontario, Canada - Leachate well 296A | ecosystem: Engineered > Solid waste > Landfill > Unclassified | place: Canada... | reverse complement strand
TGAAGAATTGCGCAAACGCGTTCGAACCCCATTCCGGTATCAACATGTTTTGCCGGAAGTTCGTAAAGCGTTCCATTTTCATCACGGTTGTATTGAATGAAAACCAGATTCCAAATTTCAATGCACTCAGGTAATCCGGCATTTACATATTTCGGATTATCGTAATCGTCGCTTAAGTTGATATGAATTTCAGAACAAGGTCCGCACGGACCGGTTTCGCCCATTTCCCAAAAATTGTCTTTCTCATCAAACTTTAAAATATGTTTCGGATTAATATCAGTTTCACTCTTCCAATAATTCAGTGCTTCATCATCTGTTCTGTAAACAGTTACCCATAATCTTTCTTTTGGAAGTTTCCAAATTTCCGTCAAAAGTTCCCATCCCCACTTTATTGCTTCTTTCTTATAATAATCGCCAAAGCTCCAATTGCCAAGCATTTCAAAAAAAGTATGGTGATAAGTATCGTAACCGACTTCTTCAAGATCGTTATGTTTACCGGAAACGCGGATACATTTTTGTGTATCAGCAGCGCGTTTGTATTCACGCGAACCGGTTCCAAGAAATACATCCTTAAATTGGTTCATTCCCGCATTAGTAAAAAGAAGAGTCGGATCGCCATGCGGAACAACAGGCGCACTTGGTACAATCCTATGATCTTTGCTTTTGAAAAAATCTAAAAATTGCAGCCGTATTTCGGTTGATGTCATAAGTCAGTCTTAAGTTTTTAATGAGCAAATATAATAAAAATAGCTTATAGCAATTAGCTGTCAGCAGTAAACAGTTTGCAGTAAGCAGATAGCTAAGAGCTGAGCGCTGATAGCTGACCGCCAGTTGCCAATTGCAATTTTGAAATAGTAATGATACTTTTGATTGTAAACATTCAACAAAATTGAATAAGTGTGAGTAAATTTAAAGAGTTATCGGATTTAGAATTAATGCGGGAGATTGCACAGTATGAATCACGTGCGCTGGAAGAACTTTACGAAAGGTATTCCTCACTATTATATACAGTTATTAAGAAAATTTCTCCCGATCAAGCCACGGCAGAACAGATACTCGTTGAAGTTTTTGTAATCATCTGGCGTAAAATCAGCAAGTTCGATTTAAATAACGGAAATGTTTTTAGCTGGCTTGTAACACTTACCCGAAATAAAGCCGTTGATAGTTTAAGAAGAGAGCGCGCCGCAGGAATGACAGTTCAATTTTATGATGATGATTACGAGGATTATTTTATTCTTCCCTCGTTTCCAAATGAGATGGATAGTTTAGATTTTAAAACAGCTTTCACTATTAAACCAAAGATCGAACAAGCATTATCAAAATTAACCGATACGCAGAAATATGTTTTACATTTAGCATATTATGAAGGATATGCAATAGATGAGATTTCCGATAAGCTTAATGTTCCTGTTGAAACGGTACGCGGAAAAATTATGACTGCTTTATCAAGTTTAAGAGATTATTTGGTGGGTGAGTGAAGACAGACAAAGCTTTAAGCGAAATGATTGCTGCATTTGCAGCCGGCTGCATGGATAAACAAAATTACATGCAGTTCAAAGATTATATGGATGAAGGGGGATACTTACCAAAAAGTGAATTGGGAGAATTTCAAAATATTATTTCTATGATTCCGGTTATTCTTGTTTTAGAAAGACCCAATTTGTCAATTAAAGATTTAGTTGCAAAAAAATTGATCGGTATGAAAGAGGAGATCAAAACAAAAATTATTGAAGGGAAGAAAAGAACAAATGCAGCAGCAACTAAATTAAGTAAATCCTCAGTCGGTTCGGCGAAGAATAAAACAATAAGTTTTATAGATCGAAAAACATCAACAACATCATCAGCATTTCAAGCAGGAAGCGACGATACACAAATTTCTCTTCCTCCAAGAAGAGCAAAAACACCAATACCCGAACCTAAAACCCCAGCAATGGATCCCAAAAAAATAGAATCACGAGATACAACTGGAACACCTAAATCTTTATTACCACCACCGCAGCTAATAGCACAACCAACCGAACAAACAAAACCAGATTCCCAGGAAAAAGCTTCATCAGGAATTATGGGAGTGGTTGCTTTACTGTTATCTATAGTTCTTTTTTCAATTCTATCATATTTTACATTTACATCAATCAAATCCCTCAATGGAACTGTAGAGGATTTAGCTACCCAGGTGAACTCGCTAAAAAATCAAATTGGTACGGCAAATAATTTTATTAGCAATTACACATCTTTAATTGAATTTTTTAATTACAAAGATATTATTGTAATTGGTTTATCAAGCTCAGACGCAGCAGAAAAAAGTTTTGCCCAAATTCTTTTATCTTTTAGTCAAAAAGAAGGACTGATTCAATTCAAAGATGTAAAACAGCTGCAGCAAAATAAAGGTTATCAGGTTTGGGTTCAGAGTAAAGGTCAATCATATTCACTTGGCGTGTATCAACCAAGCGGAAGTGAGTATTTGAAAATAAATTCTTTTCCGTTTCTCCCGAAAGAGAATATAGAATCATACTTTGTTACAATTGAATCTAATGTAGGGTCACCCACACCTTCAACGGTTATTTATTTATCGAGTTCTACAGCTGGTAAAATTCTGAAAGAAAGAGCTAATTAAAACTATTACTTTTTTCTGTTAATGAAAATTATCATTCCCATTACAATCAATATTACAGGCCAGAATACTTCGAACAAATTTCCTATTCTATTCGCAGCGCTAAACAAACCAAATTTTTTGAATTGAGTAATACTTATATAACTCAATACAAGAAGGACAATACCGGCAAAGAGAAAAATCTTTTCTTTTATGTTTTCTATGAAAAGAATCACTAAGACGGAACCGCTTATAAAAAGAACCGAGAAGAAAACTATTCCTCGTGTATCAAGAATCTCAAAATATGATTTTACTAAATAGACAACCCCAACTAGGAACACTATTGTTGACGCAGTTAGTTTTCCTCTCTCTCCATTATTCAGCGCTGAATAAACTGTTGGTATCGAATAAAAGATAAAAACAATTCCGACGACATCTTCAAAGGTTAGTAAAATTATATTACGACTACTGAGCATTGAAAGTATGCCGAAAATCAAAAAACTAAATCCAAGTATGATTCTGTTATTCAAATTTTTGCCCTTCTTCGTAAGGAATAAAAGCAACAAGAATAAGATAGAGCGAAGTAAATATTCCTAATGTTAATAACGCAGCAAGGATAAATATTATGCGAAGTACGGTTGCATCAATCCCGATATACTTTGCAAGACCGCCGCATACTCCGGTTAGTTTTCTATCTGCCCGTGATCTAAATAATTTTTCCGGTTGTCCTGATAAAATTATTTCTGCTTTTGAAGGTTTAATTATTAAAAAATAAATTCCAATTGCAAAAGCTGTTAAAGGAAAGATAAAATCATTTGGAAGAATAAAAATTCTTGAACTGCCGGTGATTCCAATTATCCTTAAAGCAAAATAAAATCCGAATAGTATTAAAAGTCCGCTGATTACAGTTTTGAAATTTTCTTTTCTTAAAGAAATTATTTCGGGTTGAGAAAGAGGAATAGGATTTTTATCAACCGGAATTAGTGAAGCAGTTATTAAATATGCAACAACGCTCCATCCGCCGAATAAGAGCGTTAAAAGTGCAATAACCCGGATGTTTGCCGGTTCCATTTTCAAATAATCGGCAATACCGGCAAATACTCCCGTTAAAACAACATTGTTCTTTGAGCGGGAAAATTTTTTAATTTGAGAAAGTGGAACGGGAGTGTTATCCATTTTATCGAAAAGTCTTTCTTCGGATTGAAGAGAATCGTTTTGATCTTCCGATTTTGATTTGCTTTCATTCGATTCGATCAGAGTAACTCCATACTATTTTGAACAGTTTGTTTGTATCAACTTTGAAATTTAGAATTTGTTGAACAAAATATTCCACAAGTTATAATATCCTTAATCCCATACTTGATGCAACTAATTCTGCTGTAATTTCCGCGCTTTTATTTTTTGTATCCAAAATAGGATTAACCTCTGCAACTTCAAGAGACGACATACAACCGCATTCGGCAATAGTTTCCATCAACAAATGAGCTTCGCGGTAACTTAATCCACCACTAACAGGAGTTCCTACCCCGGGTGCCATGGAAGGATCTATACAATCTACATCAAAACTTACATGAATATGATCAACCCGGGATTTAAGTTCTTTTAAAATTTTATTAATAATAAAATTAATTCCTTTGCGGTCAACGTCCGTCATTGTATAAACTTTTAATCCCCATTGTTTAATAATTACTTTTTCTTCTCGGTCTAAACTTCTGATGCCGATAAATGCAATATTCTCGGGTTTAATTTTTTTTGTATGTCCGTAAATTTGAGTTAATGATTTACTGCCAAGTCCTAAGGATGCTGCAACACTCATTCCGTGAATATTTCCGGATGGAGTTGTTTCTTCGGTGTTCATATCGGCATGAGCGTCAATCCAGATCAATCCCAGTTCTTGTTTATTTTTTTTACAGTGTGAAGAAATTCCGGCAAGTGTACCAATAGCCATTGAGTGGTCGCCTCCTATACAAAGCGGAAAATGATTTTGATCTAGCGATTTTTCAACACGTTTTGCCAAAAGTTCACACGTTCGCGTGATTTCGTCAAGATATTTCAATTTTGTATTCTTGATCGTCTGCCGTTCTTGATTACGAATGAATACATCTCCAAGATCGGAAACAACATAACCTAAATTTTCCAAACGCTGTTTAATTCCTGCAATTCTGAGTGCAGAAGGCCCCATATCAACACCTCTTCGCCCTGCGCCAAGATCCATCGGAAAGCCAATGATGTCTACAAATTTTGTCGGTTGAGTCTGCTTCATATAAACTTTCTAAATTTACAGGCAATCTAATAAATAAGAATGAATTTGAGAAAGAAGATAATGTGCATCTGCAGATCCATTCTTTTATATTTCTAATTGAGACTATGTCTCTTTGGAAAATGAAGATAAATTTTTTAATTCGTCTTCCGTTTCACTCTTCACGTTTATGTAGAATTATATCGCGCCCAAAACAGATTAAAATAAAACGAAGAAGATATGCTTATAAAATATTTCCGCCTAAAAGAACTTAACACAACTATCAAACAAGAAATTATAGCCGGGGCTACAACATTTGTAACAATGGCTTACATTATTATTGTTAACCCCAAAATTCTTGAAGCTGCAGGAATGCCGTTCGGCGCATCAATGGTTGCAACTATTATGAGCGCTTTCTTCGGAACACTTATAATGGGAGTTTATGCAAAGCGACCTTTTGCAATTGCGCCTTATATGGGAGAGAATGCATTTATTGCTTACACAGTTGTAAATGTTTTACATTATAGCTGGCAGACGGCGCTCGGTGCAATTTTTATCGGCGGATTATTATTTACAATTCTTACCGTGTTTAAAATTAGAAGTTGGCTTGCTTATGCAATTCCGGAAAGTTTAAAGATAGCTTTCGCAACGGGAATCGGATTGTTTTTAACTTTCATAGGTTTGAATGAAACCGGAATTGTAAAAATTGGAGTTCCCGGTGCACCTGTTCATGTCGGGAATTTTCACGAACCGTCTGTACTTCTTGGCATCTTCGCATTTCTTTTCATCGGCATGATGATGATTAAAAAAATTAACGGTTCAATATTGATTGGTATTTTAACAACTACAATTCTCGGTTTTATATTTGGTGTTACACAACTGCCCGAAAAAATAATAAGTCTTCCGCCGGATATACGTCCCGTTCTTTTACAACTTGATATAACCGGAGCGTTAAGCTGGGGTTTCTTTTCTGTTATTCTTGTTGTCTTCATTATGGATTTTGTTGATACAATGGGAACATTGCTTGGGCTTGGATACAAAGCAAAAATGTTGGACGAGAATGGTAATCTTCCTGAAATTGAAAAACCAATGTTGTGTGATGCACTTGCTACTGTCTTCGGTGCATTATTCGGTACAACAACAAGCGGAGCTTATATTGAATCAGCAACTGGAATTGAAGCAGGCGGAAAATCCGGATTAACTGCAGTTGTAACTGCGATTTTATTTTTGTTCGCTCTTTTCTTTGCGCCGCTGTTTGCTGCGATTCCTCCATATGCTTACGGATCGGCATTAATTATTGTCGGTTTGTTGATGATCTCTCCGGTCTCACATTTGAAGTTTGATGATCTTGCAGAAACAATTCCGGTTTTTGTTACAATGACATTAATGAGCTTCACTTATAATCTTGGAATTGGAATGACCGCCGGATTTGTTGTTTATCCTTTAACAATGTTAATTGCGGGAAGAATCAAAACCGTAACATTTGGAATGTGGGTGCTGTTTGGTTTCTCAGTATTGTTTTATGTTTTTTATCCATATTAATCTACAGTAGGCAGTGAGCAGTTTGCAGTAAACAGTTAATAAACGAACAAACATTAGGAGGGGAAATGCAAGATTATAAATCACTAAAAGTTTGGGAAAAAGCACATCAACTTGTTCTAGATATTTACAAAGCAACTAATAATTTTCCTAAAGAAGAATTATTTGGACTTGTTAGTCAATTACGGAGAGCATCAGTTTCCATTCCAACAAATATAGCTGAAGGATCCAGTCGGAAAAGTATAAAGGACTTTATACGCTTTCTGGAGATAGCTTTTGGATCAGCAAAAGAAGTTGAGTACGAATTGTTTCTCTCAAATGATCTTAAATATCTTCAGATCGAAGTTTTTACTAAGATGGATAATCAAATTAAAGAAATAAAAAAGATGCTTGTTGGTTTAATTCAAAGCATTGAAAATAAAAAATGATTTTATTACTGCAATCTGCAGACTGCTAACTGCAAACTTTGAGGTATTATATGATTGATAATTTCCTACAAGCAGCAATTGACGAAGCAAAAATAGGATTAAACGAAGGCGGAATTCCGATTGGCTCTGTTCTTGTAATTGACAATAAAATTGTTGGACGCGGACACAATAGACGCGTTCAAAATGGAAGTGCTATTCTTCACGCAGAGATGGATTGTTTTGAAAATGCCGGCAGACTAACCACTAAAGATTATCAAAGAGCAATTTTATATTCAACGCTTTCTCCTTGTGATATGTGCAGCGGTACAACATTGCTTTATAAAATTCCTAAGATTGTTATCGGCGAGAACAAAACATTCAAGGGACCAGAAGAATATGTAAGATCACGCGGAGTTGAGTTAATAATATTAAATGATTCAACCTGTATTAAGTTAATGGAAGATTTTATTTCGAGTAATCAAAAATTATGGAACGAAGATATTGGGGAATAATAAAGCGATTAGCTTTTAACTGTTGGCTATTAGCTTTAGTAAAAAGCAGAATCTAAACTGAATAATTTTCATCTTATTCTATATGAAAAGCTGAAGGCGGAACGCTGACAGCTAAAAACAAATTACATGGAGTAAAAATGGCAGCCAAAAAGGCAATTGTAAAACATATTAACGGCGTAACGTTTTTGGGAAAAGCTGATTCTAATCATTGGGTAACGATGGATGGACCTGAAGAATTTGGCGGAAGCAATGCAGGAACACGACCGAAAGAATTATTGCTTATTGCTCTTGGCGGATGTACAGGAAGTGATGTTGCAACCATCCTTCAAAAGAAAAAAATTAAACTTGATGGATTTGAAATGAATATCTCTGCAGATGTTCAAGAAACTCATCCGCAAGTTTATACCAAGATTCATCTTGAATATGTTTTTTATGGAAAAGGTATTCCCAAGGAAGCCGTTGAGAGAGCAATTAAACTTTCGCAGGATACTTATTGCAGCGTTACGGCAATGCTGCAAAAAGCAGTTGAGATTTCCCACTCTTATAATATTATAGAGACTTGATAAATAAAGTCTCTTATAAGTTTATAAATATTTTCCCGGTATTGGTTTTCTTCCTGCAAATCCTTCTTCGATTCCATGATAAAACCGAATATCATCTTCATCACTCCGCCAACAGAGAAGAACTTCTTCGTTATCAATAACTGCGGGGAAATCAACCAAACCTATTTGAAAATTCCAATCTTTATATGTACAGCCGATATCATTAAGTTCTTTTATAAAAGAATCTATATCAGAAATTAACTGTTGAATTTCTTGACTGTCTTCTATTTTACCACCAAGCGATTCTGCTAAATCTTTAATTTGATTCGCATTGCTTAAAATATCTCGAACGATCTGTTTTACGAGCGGCAACGTTCGTTTAGCTTCGTGTTGAGTAAAATATTTTATTTCTGTTTGTGGCATTAAGATTATTTTCTTTTTAACAAAAATTTATATTCAAGATTTATTTCTGAACCAATTTAATATTAAATGTGTGACTTGACAAGGCATATAAAAAAAATTATTTTGAACTCGTACTAATTATACTTGGTTTAATCTATAAGATGAAGGCAACAAAGAAATACGGAAAAAAAACAGATCTCGCACTAACAACGTGGGTCAAACTTGCACGCGCATTTTCTTCATTCAACAAAAGATCAATCGAGAGCATTCGGACATTCGGCTTAACACAGCCGCAATTTGCTGTTATAGAAATTATCGGGCATATAGGACCATTGAAGGTTGGCGAGATCTGTAATAAAATGTTGGTTAGCGGCGGCAATATGACGTTAGTCTTAGATAATATTGAGAGATTGGGTTTCATTGAAAGAGTCCACAGTTTGGAAGATAGAAGAGCGATCTTAATCCAATTAACACAAAAGGGAAAGGATTTATTTGATGATGTTTTTAAGAATCACGCAGAGCATGTTGCAAAGTTAATGTCGGTGCTTACTATTGAAGAGCAAAAAACACTTGGTGAGCTTTTGAAAAAATTAGGATTGATGGTTAGTAAAATAAAATAAAATTTTTTCCTTTATTATTTCTAACTCGCAATTTACTATATCGGCTTATAATTGAATGAATTAAACTCAGAAAGATTATTATATGATTGAAGTTAAAAAAAACAACGAACGCGGTTATACAAAAATAGACTGGCTGGATAGCCGCCACAGTTTTTCATTTGGGGAATATTATGATCCCGGGAATATTCACTTTGGTCCCTTACGTGTTATGAATGATGATATCATTCAATCGGGTGAAGGATTTCCAACGCATCCTCATCGTGATATGGAAATTGTTACAATCATTCTGGAAGGAACAGTTGCACATAAGGACAGTTCCGGCGGAGAAGGAACGATCACCGTAAACGAAATCCAAAGAATGACTGCAGGGAAAGGAATTTTGCATTCCGAGTTTAATGCATCAGACACCGAAATTCTAAAACTATTACAGATTTGGTTAATTCCCAACAAACAAGGATTAACGCCTTCTTACGAGCAAATGAAATTCTCTCACGAAGAAAAGAAAAATAAATTACTAAAAGTTGTTAGCGGAGAAAAAGAAGACGGAATAATTTTTATCAATCAAGATGCAGAAATATTTCTCTCCGATCTTGAGGCAGGAATAAAACTCAATTATGAGGTTAAGAATAATCGTGGAGTATATATTCAATTAGTTGATGGAACTTTAATTGTAAATGGAAATAAAATTGAAAAAGGGGATGCACTAAAAATTATTAACGAAAAAAATCTTGAATTAATAGCAGAAAATAACGCAAAAATTGTTTTGTTCGATATAACCCTTGAATTTTAACATATTTTACACATTTATTGAATTGTCTTTAGCGCCAATCATTTATATTTTTATCCCAGCATACATTTCAAATGGGAGCTTTTAATATGAAAAAGATTTTTTCATCAGTCGTAATTCTGATCTTCTTCTTTAGCGCTATATTATCTTACGCACAAACGAACAAAAATTTTTCGTTCCGACCTGAAAAGCCGAAAGTCGGAGAAACAATTTCTATAACTTATAATCCTGCCGGTTCTAAACTTGAAAAAGCAGAAAACGTTTCAATGATAGTTCATGCTTACGGAAAAACAATTTATTACACTGATGAAATCGAACTGAAAAAAAGTGGTAATGATTGGACGGGAGATTTTTCCGCAGCAGATACAAGTGCGGGGGTTGTTCTTCGTTTTACTGATGGGACAGAATATGACAACAACGGATCTAAATGTTTTCCGATTCGCTTTTATGGTAATGACGGGAAATTTGTTAAATATGCTTCTGTCGGTTTAGCCGGTGGTTACCTAAATTGGTTCGGTGCTTTTCAAATTAATCCAGATGCTGAAACGGCATTCAAATTATTTGAAGAAGAATTCACTCTCAATCCACAATTAAAGAAAGGTTTTCTAACTCAATATTATTCTGCATTCTCCAAAGTTGATAAAGATAAAGCCGTAGAATTTTTGAAAATAGAAACCGAAAACTATGAAAAAACACTCACCCAAAGCTTAGAAGATCTAAGTTTTTTATTGGATATATATACTACTCAAAAATTGAAGGATAAAGCCGAAAAGACAAGGGCATTAATTCTAGAAAAATATCCAACGAGTATGCAAGCTGAGATGCTCAAATTCCAAGAAGTATACAGTATGAAAGATCCTGCAAAAAAATCTGAGCTCGCCGGCAAATTTAAAGATCAATTTCCGAATTCACAGTACATCACTTACTTGTTCCCTGATCCTACTCAAGCATTAATACAAGCGGGCAAATACGAAGAAGCTTATGATGCGATAAAAAAGAATCCTAAAGCTGCCAGCGGATTATATAATGCATTAGCCTGGGCTATGTATGAAAAGGACGTTAATCTTCCCCTCGCAAAAGAAGCTGCTGCAAAAGGAATTGGGTTAGTTGATGCTGAAGCACAAACCTCATCAGCAAAGAGACCGCCTTACTATAGCGAAAGTCAATGGAAAAAACTTATGCAGTCTTCCGGGTATGCAATTATTGATACCTACGGTGCCATCTTATTGAAACTTGGTGAAAATGCAGAAGCATTAAAATATATGACTCAAGCTTTTGAAATGGATGGTGGGAAAAGTGCCGATGTAAATGAAAGATATGCACAAGCATTATTATCAAACGGTAAAACAGCCGAAGCTATGGAGAACTTAGAGAAATTTATTTCGAACGGAAAAGGTACTGCAGGCATGAAAGAAATGCTTAAGCAGACTTATGTAAAATCAAAAGGTTCCGATTCCGGTTTTGATAATTATCTTACAACACTAGAATCTAAAGCAAAAAAATCTGCTCAAGAGGAAATGAAAAAGAAAATGATTAATGAACCGGCTCCGAAATTTACTCTGGTAGGTTTAGATGGTAAGAAAGTTTCTCTTAAAGAGCTAAAAGGAAAAACTGTTATTATAGATTTTTGGGCTACATGGTGCGGACCGTGTAAAGTATCTTTTCCTGGAATGCAAAAGGCAGTTGATAAATTTGCAAATGATCCGAACGTAAAATTCTTGTTTATCAACACGTGGGAAAATAATGTTGACGATAAGAAAAAGAATGCCGAAGATTTTATCAAACAAAACAAATATACTTTCCATGTTTTATTGGATAATGACAACAAAGTTATCGAAAGTTATAAGGTGAATGGAATACCCACAAAGTTTATCATTGATAAAGATGGAAATATTAGATTCAAAAGCGTTGGATTTGACGGCAATGCAGACGGATTAGTTGAAGAACTCTCCACAATGATTGCAATGTTGAAGTAAAAGTTCCTAAGTGCCTTAGTGCCTGAGTTTACATCTTAGGCACTCAGTTACTCAGGCACTCAAAAATCCATTCTACTATTCACACCAAATACATTTTACTCTCATATCCTTAAGTGCTAATTTTCATTAGTAAATTTTTTGAAACTATGGAGTAATTATGGCAATTATTCGTCCCTTCAAAGCAGTTAGACCAAATGAGAAAGTTGCACACCTTGTTGCAAGCGTACCTTATGATGTTGTAAATCGTAAAGAAGCCGCAGAGTTAGCAAAAGGAAATCCATTAAGTTTTTTACGTGTTACCCGTTCAGAAATTGAAATGAAAAAAGATATTAATGTTTATTCGCATGATGTATATCAGAAAGCAAAAGAGAATTGGGAGTGGTTGAAAATTAATGCACCTTTAACTCAAGATAACGAACCTCATTTTTATGTTTATCAGCTTACTATGGGGAATCATTCTCAAGTTGGAATTGCATCAACATTTTCTGTTGATGATTACGATAACAATGTTATTAAGAAACATGAAAATACTCGTAAAGTAAAAGAAGACGACCGCACTAATCACATCATTAAAACCGAAGCTCAAACCGGTCCGGTGTTTTTAACCTACAAGCCGGTTGTAGAAGTGGATAAGGTTATTAGCGAAACTGTGAAAAAGACAGAACCGATTTATGATTTTACTTCTTCCGATGGAATTAAACATCAAGTATGGATTTTATCAAACGACTATACAGAGACTATTGCAAATGAAATTGGCAAAGTAAAAAATCTTTACATTGCAGATGGACATCATCGCGCTGCGAGTGCAAGCCGTGCACGGAAAGTAAAAATAGATCAGAACGGAAATCACACCGGAGAGGAAGAGTATAATTATTTTCTCGGCGTTCTTTTTCCGGCAGATCAATTGAAGATTCTTCCTTACAACCGTGCAGTTCTTGATTTGAAGATGAAGAAAAATGAATTCATGAAAAAAATGGAAAAGAATTTTTCAGTTGAAGAAACAAGCTCTCCTAATCCGCCATCGAAAAAAACTATTGCGATGTATATTGATAAAAAGTGGTATTTGTTAAAACCGAACGATAATGTAAACCCCGGAGTTGCCGTAGGAGACAATCTTGATGTGAGCATTTTGCAAAATTATTTACTCAATCCCGTTGTTGGAATTGGAGATCCGCGTACCGATACAAATATTGATTTCATCGGCGGAGTACACGGCACGGAAGAATTAGAAAAATTAGTTGATAGCGGAAAAGCAACCGTTGCATTTTCTATGTGTCCGGTTTCTGTTAATGATCTGATAAATATTTCCGATGCAGGGGAAACAATGCCGCCTAAATCAACTTGGTTTGAACCGAAATTGAGGGATGGATTGTTAGTGCATGTAATATGATTGTTATTGTCATTCTGAATCCGGCATTTGCCGGATGAAGAATCTCAAACCTTTTACATTGGGATTCTTCGCTTTGCTCAGAATTTAAAAACCGAATTAACATAAACGGAGTAATCGAAATGGAAAAACGTATTTATAATTTAAGCGCCGGACCCGCTATTCTACCTGAAGAAGTTTTGTTCGAAGCTCAGAAGGATTTTATTTCCTACAAAGGAAGCGGAATGAATGTTATGGAAATGAGTCATCGTGGAAAAATTTTTGATGCAATTATTAAGGACACAGATGCTGATCTAAGGAAACTTTTAGGTATTGATGATAAGTTCTCGATTCTATTTTTGCAAGGCGGTGCAACTTTACAATTTTCAATGGTGCCGCTAAACTTAATGCCTCCGAAGAATAAAGCCGATTATATTGTTACCGGCTCATGGGCAGAGAAAGCTGTAAAAGAAGCAAAAAGAGTTGGTGCTGTAAATATTGTGGCAACAACTAAAGCAGATAATTACACACGCATTCCAAAACAATCCGAATTAAAACTTGATGCAGAGGCATCTTATGTTCACTTCACTTCCAACAATACAATTTATGGAACTGAATGGCGCAGCGAACCTGAAACCGGAAATGTTCCGCTCGTTTGTGATGCTTCATCAGACTTCCTTCATAAAAAACTTGATATGAATAAATATGGTTTGATCTACGCAGGCGCTCAAAAGAATATTGGTCCTGCTGGTGTTACTATTGTAATTATTAGAAAAGATCTGCTTGAGAGATCTTCCGATTCGCTTCACACTTATATGAACTATAAAATTCATGTTGATAATGAATCAATGTATAACACACCAACCACTTTCGGAATTTATATTGCCGGATTAGTGTTTAAGTGGCTGTTAAATATGGGCGGACTCGATGAAATGTATAAACGCAATGTTGAGAAAGCAAATGTGTTGTACGATGCTATTGACAACAGTGACGGCTACTACAAAGGAACAACTGTAAAAGAAGATAGATCACTTATGAACGTTACTTACAGATTGCCAAATGAACAGCTGGAAGAAAAATTTATCAAAGAAGCATCGGCTAAAAATTTCAGTGGATTGAAAGGGCATCGCTCCGTCGGCGGAATCAGAGCATCAATCTATAATGCCTTCCCAAGGAAAGGTGTTGAAGAATTAGTCCAGTTCATGACAGATTTCAAAAGAAACAATTAGACGAAAAGTAAGAATACAGAAATAAGAATTCAGCATGGGTCGAATATCATTCGACTCTATTTTTTTAGAGAATAAGAATGATAAAAAAAATACTTCTGTTAATAGTGATTACGTTATACCTTTCCGGGTGTTCCAAGAAAGAAGAAAAGTTTGAACTTTTCAGTGCAGAATCATTTGCTTATTCAATGGAGGATGGCTGGGAATTAAATGTTACTGTTCGCTCAAAAGGATTCGAGCAGAAAGAGAATGACAATAAATTTTCCGCAAGACTTTCTTACTATACAAATCTTCAAACTCCCGATGGGAAGCTGGTAAATAAAATTTCGTTCGGAATAATTGATAAAACAGAAAACGAAAAAATTTCTGAAATACCAATTGAATCACAGATAAAACTTGATTCAACTTATCAAACGGGAAAGTACAAGATCATTTTTTATATAACCGATGAGCCGACTCGTAGAAGAGCTGTATCGTGGAGCTACTTCGAATTGAGTAAATAAACATTATTAAATAAAGCTCAGGTGTTGCCTGAGCTTTTTATTTTGAAACAAAGCGAAAAGTTATTTTCCACTAACAGCCATCCATCCGCCACCGATTGCAAATATTCTTGTTTCTGCCCAAGTTTTAACCTGAACTAAAAATCCGTCACGGGAAACACTGATGGTTTTTACTTCATAGCGGAGATTTGTTGCTTTATCGCAGTCTAAAAAATTTACGGATACAAGCACTTCCGGTTTTACATCAAATGGTGTTTTGAATGTAATTTCGAGCTGAACAACTCTATCGCCGTCGTTCTTATCCAGCGTATAATCGCTTAGGTTTTTATCAAACCGATAAGTGCCGGTTTGAACTTGTTGTGCGAACATAGACGCGGTTAAAGCTAAAAACATTACGATAAAAATTTTAGAAACTCTCATGCATATCCTCCTCAGTTATTGATTTTTTGTTCAGTAATCTGTTTAAAGTGTACTATTCTTTACTTAAACTGCAAAAACTATAACAATTGTTCAAGTATATTTTTAAAGAATATTCAAGACAATAGTTTTCGGGTTAATTTGATTCGAAATTTCTAAAAAAATAAGGACTTTAAAGTCTAAGTCCTTTCATAGTTAGAAAATAAACATTAATTACTGTTCTAAACTTCCAACCGTCTTTTCAACTTCTTCTAAGATAAAACAATTTTTAACTAATTCTTTCATTTTTGTATGGTCGGGATAAAGCGGACGATCAACATCAAGATGATCTACATATTTACGGATTATTTCTTTTGCTTTTGCAACTCCGCGTCCAGGAGTAAACTCACGGAAATCTAATGCTTGAGCCGCAGCAATAAATTCGATTCCTAAAATTCCATGTGCATTATCAATAATTTGTCCGTTCTTAATTGCGGTATTCATTCCCATCGAAACAAAATCTTCTTGATCTGCCGCTGCTGGTATAGATTGAATAGAAGCGGGCGTAGATAAAATTCTTTGTTCAACGATTAAACTATCTGCAGTGTATTGGCTTAACATCAATCCGGAAAACATACCGGCACCTTTTGTTAAGAAAGCAGGAAGCCCCACACTTAATGCGGGATTTAACAAACGGTTTAATCTTCTTTCAGACAAAACACAAACCATGGTTATTGCCACGCCGGCCATATCCATCGGCAACGAAACGGGAGATCCTTGAAAGTTTGCACCTGTAAGAGTGAGTTTACTTTGTGGAAGAAAGATCGGGTTATCACCAACACCGTTCAATTCGATTTCAACCTGGATTTTTGCATAAGCAATTGCATCATGTGCGGCGCCGATAACTTGCGGCGAGGAACGCATAGAGTAAGCGTCTTGAACTTTCATTTTTAATTTTCCTGTTTGCAGATCGCTTCCCTCGATACATTTCATAATTGATTTTGTACTTCTAACAGCTCCCTTAAATCCTCTAATTTCGTGAAGACGAACATCGTATGGTTTTAAGTTCGCTAACAAAGCTTCGAGAGACATTGCACATGCTATCTCAGCTTGTTTTAAAAAGCGATTCATGTCATAAAGATGAATTGCACTCATTGCAGTAAGAAGATTCGAACCGTTGATTGTTGCAAGTCCGTCTCTTGCTTGAAGACCGGGAATTTTTATTCCTGCTTTTTCAAGTGCAACTTTGCCGGGCAATCTTTCTCCATTATAGTAAGCTTCGCCTTCCCCCATCATGAGTAATGCAATCTGGCTCATCGGAGCGAGATCACCGCAAGCACCGACAGAACCTTTCTGGCAAACTACAGGCGTTACATTTTTGTTTAGCATTTCGACAAGTGTTAGCGTGATTTCCGGTCTGCAGCCGGAGTTGCCGTGCGCGTGAACGTTAATGCGTCCTGCCATTGCGCCTCTTACATATTCGGTCGGGGCGGGATCGCCGATTCCTGCGGCATGGTTGTAGATCAAATATTTTTGAAAATCTTTTACTTGGTCATCATTCAATACAACTTCCGAAAATTCACCGATACCGGTATTAACTCCGTACATAATCTCGCGGGCTTTGATTTTTTCTTCAAGCATTGCACGGCAGATTTTAATTCTTTCTAAAGCATCTGGATCTAATTCTACTTTTTCATTGTGGCGGGCTATTGCAACTAATTTTTCGATTGTTAAATTTGAACCATCAAGAACAACGGACATATTATTTCCTCCGAGAAATAGAAAATTGACTAATCAAACTTAATAAGAATTATTAAACCTTAGAAATGGTTTATTCTTTGCAAGATTTGTAATAACTTGAAATACAAATTAAATACTTCGGGGAGAAGTTGATGTCTCTCTACCTTATCAAGCATTTTCAAGAAAAGGCAAACTCGTTAATAAAGCGTGTGTGTAAAGTTTCTGTTGATACCGTAAAGATTGTAAACGAAATGGAGGGGAAGAATAAATGAAAAAACAAAAAATGAAGTTGAAAAACAAAAACTCTTTCATAACAGAAGAGTTCATAAATAAATTGAGAAATGAATCTGGCTCAGAAATAACGACAAGATTTACTAAACAGGGAGAAGTTAAAATGTCAGAAGTTCTAGTTGAGTATGGATCTCCAATACTTCAACACGCAACATCTGACGAAGAATACAGAAATGCATTCTCTCTTGTAGTGTTTGCCTGGAACCTTGCTCATTTTCCTTTACAATTTAGAAAAAAGCACATTGATGAAGGTCGCACGATCTTTAATAATTTTATTGATAAAGCATTCTTTGTTGAGATTGTTCAAACTCTCGTCTCAAGAAAGTTGGAATATTTTATGGGTATAGAACGACTGGTAGCAAATTTTGAAATCAATGGACATGGAAAAGATATTCATATTCAGGTTGCTTCAATGAGTTACAACCAGGAAAACCTTAATAGCATAAACGAATTTTAGATTTACGCAAGAAAAGAAAATTTAAGACCCTACAGTGCATGAAAAATTTAACACATACAAATTTGCAGATTACAAAGAAGAAGTAATTGAATTAATAAAAAAGATTGCAAAGGTAAGCGTAGAAACGGTAAGAATTATAAAAAAATGGAGGGGAAAGAAAAATGAAAAAAGAAATAATTAAACAGTTAAAAATAAATTTTGAAGAAGCCGCTTATGAGCAGGAAGGAATCGAATATTGGCTGGCGCGTGATCTTCAATTACTTCTTGGTTATTCTGAGTGGCGTAACTTTTCTAATGCAGTTGAAAAAGCCAAAGAAGCGTGTAAAAATTCGCAAATTGATGTGAACTATCATTTTGTTAACGTTAACAAAACGATTCCCATGCCCAAAAGTGCAGAAAAAAATATTGATGATATTATGCTAACACGTTATGCATGTTACTTGATTGCACAAAACGGGGACCCGCGCAAAGAACAAATTGCTTTTGCTCAAAGTTACTTTGCCCTACAAACAAGAAAGCAAGAATTATTAGAAGAGCGAATCAAATTAATTGAACGAGTCGCGGCGAGAGAAAAACTAATTGCAACCGAGACAGAACTTTCTAAGAATATTTATGAAAGAGGTGTTGATCATGAAGGATTCGGTAGGATTAGAAATCGAGGCGATGAAGCTCTATTTGGTGGATTTACAACTTTACAAATGAAGAAAAAGTTAAACATTCCCGGAAATAGACCTCTTGCTGATTTTCTTCCAATAATAACAATTAAAGCCAAAGACCTTGCAACCGAAATAACTAACTTCAATGTAAAGAGAATTGATTTACGCGGCGAACCGCAGATAACACATGAACATGTGAAGAACAACGAAGACGTAAGAAACCTTTTGGCAAAGAGTAAAATCAAACCTGAAGAGCTACCTGCAGAAGAAGATATTAAGAAACTTCAGAGAAGAGTTAAAACTCAGAATAGAGAAGTCCTTAATGAAGCCAAAAAACTTAAAAAGGAAAAATAGATTTGTTTTGTGTAGTTAAAAATTGAATAGGGATTTTAGATTATGAGTTTATATACACTTGTCTTCATTTTTGTAACTCTGCTTATAGTTATCGGGTTAGCTTTATTCGGATTGTTGACTGCTAAAATAGACCGTTGGATTGATAAGAAAGAGAGAATTGGAAAGGAAAACATTTATAAAGAGAAATCTGAAATTAAAAAATGATCTACTACGGTGTTGTGTTTATTTCTCAACATTTTTTTACGAAGGCATTAGAACACATTGTATTAAAAATAACCCTCATCATCTTATTAATATTACTTTTCATTCAACAGATAAATTGCTAATTTATAATTGAGACTCTTTCGATTTTGCTCCATTCTCATCCGTTGTGATGATGAAGGAACACAAATATAAATCTAAAGTTATCCTAATCTTCCTTTTATTTTTTCTATCAATAATAGAACTTCACCCGCATAATTTTTTTACTTCACCACAAGAAAACTGGACAGCATACGTGTTATATGTTAAAGACGGAAAAGTCCCGGTTCTAAAAAATCCTTCTGATGAAACCGATACAATTAATTTTGTTTATTACCGCGATAAGGTTTTGGTTGTTGATAAAGAATGGGAAACATTCGGCTGGAAAAAAATCGTTTATCCCATAAATGGTTTTATACAAGAGAAATCACTCATGACTTTAGCGGAGAAAATAAAGATTGACGTAAAATCCAATAACCCTATTGAGGAAAACGAATATTCAAAATGGTCGTGGGAAATAATTTCTTGTTCGAATGATTATGTTTTGGTGAAAACACAAAAGAATGAAGCATCAGAGACAGTAGGGCTTTTAATAGATAATGAAAAAGCAATCCTTATAAAAGAGCAATTTAATTTTCAAAGTACGTGGGTGAGAACGGCGTATCCATTTCAAGGTTATATAAAATATTTGGATGCATTCAAAGGAAAAAGAGATCCATATCTCGCGCTTGGAATAACATACGGAGCCAAACATATTCCATATGAAAAAAACTTAAATAATTATTTTAATCCACTTGGGGGATATCTTGAATACGGTAAAGCGAATTGGAATCCTGGTTTCAGAATAGGATACAATCACGCTGAATCTCGGCTGTCGTCTTTTTTTATAAAAACAGATCAGGTTTATTTTCATCTTTTATATAAAATTTTCCGGTTGTTTAATGAGAAGCTCGAAACGTACGCGCTGGCAGGTGCTAATTATTGGTTCTCAAGTTTTGAGAACAAAAAGTATGGTTCCGATAATAGTTATTTCAAATTGGAAAAAGATTCCGGTCCTGGGTATGTTGTTGGAGCCGGTCTAATTTATAATCTTGGTATTTTTTTTATTGAAGCGCAGTATATCTCTTTCTGGTCGCGTCAAGCAGAGTTTGGAAGTAAGCCTGTACAAGGTTCATTCAGCAATTACAGTACTCTCTATCCAGGCTCTAACCATATTGAAATAATTTTTGGATACAGAATTGTTTTATGAGATTGATTATTCATTGATGATATAAATAAATGAAAAGATGTTACTTAAATAAGCATGTTAATCTTTTAATCGTTACGATTGCGATATTGCTGTTGATGCAATGCACAAAGGAAAATTTTGTTGAACCGATTGATCCGTTTGTCCCGCAAAAATTAGATCCGAACCCGGAAGAATTTATACTTGGTTCAGGAGATAATGCATTGGTTCTTAAAACAAATAAAGCAAATCTGATTAAAACAGATTATGGGTACAGCATCAAAGGAAGTGTTTTTATTGAAAATAAAAAGTATGGCGATATAAGACTAACGAACGGTGCATTTGATATAGTTAAAGATGCTGGCGGAAAATTTTATTCAAAGATGACCGGTATGGGCGTTGCTGAACTTCCCAAAGAAGGGCTGCTAAAAAAATTAAATCTTGACGGAATGCCTCTTGCTTCTCTAGTCCTTAAAAAAGGAAGTGAATTTGAAGCCGGACCTTTCGGCTGGCCCGTTGATCCCAATAGATATTATTTCTATTACGAGAATGATGAACCTTACTCGGCTAGCATTACAAAATCCAAATTCAAAAATATCAAAAAAGTTGCCATTGATCCTCTCGATCCATATTACTTTACTTCGTGTGATTTTACTGGTTCCAAGTTAGGCGATATAACAGATGCAGGAATTGCAGTCTCCGCTCAAGGATTAATTCCGTTTACACCGTTAGTAACAAGTTATAACATACCTTCATTCAAAGGGAATTTTTATCTCTCAGGCACAATACCTCTGAACAAATATCCGATAGCATTCAGCGGTGAAGCGGTTTTAGCTATTGGTTCTTCAAGTTCAAATTCGGACGACTTTTTTGCTAACAGAAATTCTGCATTTAAAATGGGTCTCAACGGAAAGGCAACTTTAGATCATGATGCTTTGGACTGGCTTAATGTTGAAGTCGTTCTTGGAAAAACAAGTTTATATCTCGGTGTTGAAAACACCGGCGCGACACAAATAAAATTTGTTGGTGAACGTGAATTTCCGCCATCGAAACCGAGTGATTTTTTGTATGAGATAATCGGTAAAGATTGGGACTTTTTAGATTATCTGATTCCTATTGAACAGAAAGAAACATTTTACGGAACGATAGGAACAGAATTATCCGAATGGGAATTAGGATTTAAATCCGAAAGTACTCTTAATGTTCTCGGTAATAAGATTGATATGGGTCATACTTATCTTGAAATCACTTCGAGCTCAATGCACTTTTCCGGTGAAGCTGTTATAGCAGGACTTAACAGGGTAGGAGTGAAAGGATATGCCGAAAGGAATGGAAATTTTGAACTTACCGGCTATGCAAGAAACGGTTTACATGCAAGCAAAGGACCATTATCTCTAGGTTACGAATTATCAGTTGAGGCTTCTATAAAACATAACAATGGAGTATTTAAATTTAGCGGAAAAATAAAATTAAGCGGAGAAGCTTGTGTCTCGATTGGTAAGATTGATATCTGTGCGGGATTTACAATTAGAGGTTCTGTCAGTATTTCTTCAGACGGCGAATTTGAAGTTTGTTTCTCTATCGGTATTGGAAAACTTGGTTTTGATGTTTGTATAAGCTACCACAGATCATCTTCAGTGAACGACGATTCTTACCAAGTTATGGACTACAAGGAGATTCCGATTGAGCAAGTTCCTATTGAAAACAGATTTGATATAGACAATGCAACACCGGAACAATTACAAGCGATTCAAAAATATTTAGAGGGAAAAAAGTGATTAAGAGAGCATTAATATTAATCCTCTTCCTTGTTGCCGCAATTTCCTGTGATACTGTTGAAGTTATTGACTACACATATTCTATTGATAAAGTCTGGTGGACTGATAAAATTGACGGTAATCAGGATGGATATGCTCAATTCAAGAGATTGAATTTCATTGTGATATTAAAAGAGGGAGTTACTAGAAAAATTCAGGCGCGTATTTATTATAAACCGGCAGATGCTTCTACGCCAACTCTTTATGGGACAACTCCGGAAACCGAGGTAACGGGAAACGAAACTGACAACAATTTGTTTTTTTCAATCGGTGCGCCGAACAAAGAACTAAGCAGAGGACTTTATGATTTTTCTGTTGAAATTTATGAGGCGAACAACAGCATGCTCGAAGCTCAAACTGACAGTCAGCATGTAGAATTATTTAACAATAAATTTGAAGAATCGGGGAATGATAATCCTTGTCATGTAAGATTCTGGTGGTCAAACAGTTATGACCGCAACGGCAACACATACTGGCGCTATTCTACAATGAATATTAATGTGTATAGCGATAAAACTTACAACAAAAAAGTTGATGTAAAAATATTCTTTAAGAAATCAACAGCCGAGACATTCAAGCTTTTTCAATCTAAAAATGATTACCAGGTAAAAGGTGAATTTGTTGATACTCTAAAATATGTATTTGGATTACCTGAATTGAAACTAACTCATGATCAGTACGATTTCAGAATTGAAATTTATAGATCGGATATTGATGCGCTTGTTGCAATAAAAAATCAAGAAGATCCATTGTTAAACGATATTGAATTTGAATCGGATGAAGAGGACAGCTATCATTATAAATTTTCTAAAGTATGGTGGTCAAATCCGGTTGATGTTGACGGCGACATGTTCACTCAATACAGAGATTTGAATTTTGATGTAGATGTAGAAGAAAATGAGAACCGCATTGTGTATGCAAAGTTATACTATTTACATCCGGATTCTACCGATTATACTTTTTATGATTCAACTGCAATCTTTACAATAAGGGGAATTTCTACATCGGATAAATATACCGTAGGGATTGGAACGACTAAAACTGAACTTGATAGCAACCGCTATAATTTTTTAATCTCTATTTACGAGATTTTAAATATTACGGATAAGAGTGTAGAAGCTTCTGTCAGTGGAGATATTGACACTCTATTATATAAACAGAAATTTGAGACTTTGATGCAAGATGCACTTAAGAAGAAAAAATGAAAATTCCTAAATCTTACTTGTTGTTTCTTTTGCTTTTTTATACTTGTGCAATTGCGCAGGTCAAAAATGAAATGCTCTTCGAAGAAACGCGCATTACCTTTAATAGTGCACTAGACAGAAATGCACAAATTCTAAGTTTATCAGATTTTAAGAAATCAGCCGAACATTATAACAAAGCGATAGATATTCTTAAACAAAAAGGCAGTTCTGTATCGGCAAGAGATGAATTGGAGAAATCAATTGCTCTTCTCACACTAATTAATGAAGAAGTTGAGAGATACGGTGATTTTTTTAATGATGTTTTAAGTTCACGTCAAAGCGCATTATTAAAGAGTGCCGATAGATATTCGCCATACTATTGGAATTTAGCAGAAGAGAACTTATTTGATGCGATTGAAGAGTATAAAGATCGTAATTACAAAGAAGCATCTTCATTAATATCAACGGTTACAGGATATTATTCGCGTGCAAGCGCTTATGCCGAAAAGGTGAACAACTTGCTGAATAATTGGGATCCGATAAAAAACGCTGACAACTCTATTGCCTTTCTTTTATCGCCGAATAATTATTCGGAAGGATTGAACAATTACTTCAAAGCTATTGAAATGCTATCTGACGGAGAAGAATTAAATACAATCAATGAAAAAATATCTGAAACTGCTAAGTATTTTAATCTAACAACTTCAGTTGCAAAGGATTTTGCAAAAGTATATACGTCCTCTATCACTTCAAGGGAAGAAGCACGAAACGCCGGCGCAGAACAATATGCCGGTATTGAATGGCAAAACGCAGAAGAGATTCTTATAAAAGCCGGACGTGAATTTGAAGATAAAGATTACGATTCCGCTAAAGAATATACAGCCGAAGCGGTTCAGAAATACAAAATAAGCAGGCAAACCGCCGTTAAGGAAAGATTTCTATTTACGCCAAGACAAAAAATTGAACTTGCAAAAGAAAATGACTCTGATGACTATGCACCAAAGAGTTATGACAACTCCGTGAAGTTTTATTATCAAACCGAAAAATTAATTGCGTCGGATCGTTATACTGAAACAGAAGTCGAATCAATGGCTAAACAATCCGAGTATGAAGTAGATAAAGCATATTGGATTACAAGAGTAATAAAATCAGTAAGAAAAGGCGATGCAACATGGGAAGACATTATTCTCAAATGGAATGTTTATGATTCGAATTTAGAACGATCAGAAGCCACAGAAAGAAAAGATTTTGTAAAAATTGAACCGTTAGAAAAATCGTCAACTAGAAAAATTTCAAAATATATTCCCGATGGATCATACCTCGGACGTTATGCAGAAATTAATATGGAAATTTTTGAGGAAGGAGATAAGATATTATTGCGCGTGTATAATATTAATTTCAAGCCGGTCGGCTGGCGGCTTAATGATGAAGCAAAAAGCGTTTTAAACCAGTTAGTAATTGCATTGGAAGATCTTAAAGGTTCTCAGTACCAAATTTCTTCTTATACCGATGCAGTTGGTGCGCAAAGAATGAATATTGAAATTTCAGAATCGAGAGCGAAAACAATTCTTGATTATTTAAAAGAGCATTCAAATTATTTATTAAGTAAAACGACTTCAGCCGGATACGGTGAAATCAATCCGGTTGCCGACAACAGTAATTTTGAAGGAAGAAGAAAGAATAACAGAATCGAAATTCTAATCAGTGATTGATTACTCTATTTCCTATCAGTTATATATTCTTTATCAGTTTATTAATTAAATTATGATTCGCTGCGCTGGTTCGATAATTGAGAGAGACATATTCATTATTATAATCTATATTAATAACTTCGGCGAGTTCATAAATCTTCGATATTATTTTGGAATCGGTGTGGTTCAGTTTTATTTTATAAGAGGCAAAATTCTGTTCGTAAATAGTAAGTAACATCTTTCTTAAATTACCTATGTTTATCCCGCGCTCAGCCGAAATCATAATGCTGTTCTTGTATTGCTTGGAAACGTAATCCATTCTGTTCTTATCTTTTAATGCATCAACTTTGTTGAAGATTTTTATTTGAACTTTCTTGTGACTGTTTAATTCTTCAAGTGTTGAATCAACCACATTTATGTGATCTTCAAAAAAATCATGTGAGATATCAATCACATGAAGAATAAGGTCTGCGTCTTTAACAACGTTCAATGTGCTCTTGAAAGAAGCGACAAGATGATGCGGCAGTTTACGTATGAATCCAACCGTATCGCTCATCAGAATTTTTTTATTCTTTTCAATTTCAAAAGAGCGTGTTGTGGAATCCAGCGTTGCGAACAATTTATCTTCTGCAAGAACTCCGGCATCAGTTAAACGATTTAACAAAGTAGATTTTCCGGCATTAGTGTAACCAACAAGACAAGCCGTGATCTGGTCTTTTCTTCCCGCGCTTTTTGTTACTTGTTGTGCCGTAATTTTTTTTAGATTTTCTTTCAGCTTGCTGATTTTTGTACGGATAATTCTTCTGTCGGTTTCGATCTGCGTTTCGCCGGGACCTTTTGTGCCGATACCACCATACTGTTTTGATAAATGTGTCCATGCACGCGTTAATCGTGGAAGCATATATTGAAGTTGTGCAAGTTCTACTTGAGTTTTCGCCTCGCGGGTTTTTGCGTGAGAAGCAAAGATATCAAAGATCAATCCGCTTCTATCCAAAACTTTACGCTCAAAAAGTTTTTCGAGATTACGGGCTTGTGTTGGATTCAAATCATCGTCAAATATTACAAGCTGAATATCATTTAACTCAATTAGCTGAGCAACCTCTTCGGCTTTTCCTTTTCCGATAAAATATGCCGGGTCAGGTCTGTAACGCTCCTGCATAATTTTGAAAACAGTTACTGCGCCTGCAGTGTTTGTAAGTAATTCTAATTCCTCAAGATGTTCTTCAACTTGATTTTTTGAGTAATCCTCGGTTACGAGTGCAATTAGTATTGCGCGTTCTATTGGAACAGGTTTAAGTTCAATCATTCTTGATTCCGGATTCTGGTTTCTGGATGCTTGATAGATCTTTTTTAGTGTTTCTGGCAAGAAGTGATTCTGCCATTGCTAAAATCAAAACTGCGATTAAAAAATATTTCCATAGTTCAGTTCCAAAACGCGATTGGTAGATTACCTTAGTAAAATCATCGTTAGGAGAAAGCGAATAAACTTTTCCTTCGAAACTAATTTGCCTCAAATAATCTTCAAACTCTGAAAAATCTGCCTTATCGGTAACCGATTCTTTAGGATCGTGATTAACGGAAATATAGTCCAACAATTTATTAGATGAGAAAAATTTGTAAGTCCCCGCTACATCCGTTTTGGTATAAGTAAAATAATTTTGATTTGTTAACGAATCTGAATTTACATATTCATTATCTCCGCCGGGTTTTTCAACTTTAATTTGAGATATAGAATGATTAGAGATATCGGCAGTTATTTCCTGTCCGGTGGTAATTGTGTTTTGTTCTTTAACTTTTGAAGAGGAATATAAAAGCAGTCTGTTAATTAAAGGTGCAAAAAAACCTTTTAGAGGAAAATTATTCCAACTAAGATTTAATGATGAATTAAACAAGAATACTTTTCCTGTGCCGAGTTTATATTCACTTAAGAAAGATGATCCATCGAACATAGAAATAATATTTTTGCCGTTACCACCCGGAACAACTTTGAAGTAATAATAAATATCCGGTGATTCAACTTGCTGCTGCTTTTTATTTTCAAATAGATCTGCAAAGAGGGGATCTTGATAATTGATTTTATCAAACAAAGCAGGTGAGTCTTGCGAATTTATTTTTCCTACGGCACTTATAGGAGAAGAAATATTTAATGAATTACACAACTTTTGAAAATTTGATAAAGTGCTTTGAGAACCGGGCATTAATATTAAACCTCCTCCGCTTTCCGTAAAGCCGATCAAATTTTTCCAATCGGTATTTCTCTCCGAGCCGACAACAATAACCGCATCATAGTTCTTTAAGTTCAGAGATGAAACTTGCGATAAACTATTATCTGTAATCTTCACTTTCTGTTTTGTAGGATCATCAATAGCATATCTCACAAACTTTGCATCATCTCGATTGTCCGTAAGAAAAAGAACAGAAATTTTATCAGGCACATAAACGCTGAAAAATCTTTTATTGTCTTGAAGAATATCATCATCTTCAAGCTCGGCATAGATCTCAACTAAACCTGTATCCAAAAGAGTTGTCTCGAATGTAATTATTTTAGATTCGCCCGCAGCAAGATTCACACTTTGCTGGGCGCTTCTTTTCCCGTTAACAAAGAGAGATGCAACAGAATTATTGACGGATTGTTTGGAGTAATTTTTAACCGAAACATCAAAGCTTACTGTTTTTCCTTTTTCAAATATTTGATTGTTGGGTTTGATTTCTTCTATGCCGAGATTAACCGGCTCTTTTTCAGACAGATCAATTAAATAGAGCCGGACATAACTATTGAAAATACCGGAAAGATTTGAGAGTTCATTTGACGAATTATAAATTTTTCCCTTCTGCAGATCAGTTAGCAAATAAATTTCTTTATTATAATTATTTGATTGATATAAAACTTGCGCTGCTTTTACTACCGATTCATTAAGGGTTCTGCTTACTACGGATATTTCCAGTTCGTCAATTTGTTTAGCTAATTGTTTGTTGTTAGTTGTTGGTTGAGCCGTTTCATTTGATAGATTACCCACAGCGAACAGAATGATCTCGTCGCCATCTTGAAAGTTGGAAAGAAGGATTTTTGCAATTTTCTTGGCGCGATTTAAATAAGATCCATTTCCCGTCACCACGGACATGCTGAATGTGTTATCTATTATAATTACAGCTGTTGTTTTAGCCGCGGAAGAATTCCCGATAGAGAAATTTTTTACAGTTGGACGCGCAAAAGCCATCACAAGAAAAATTATTATTGCAATGCGCAGCAACAGAAGCAGCCACTGTTTTAATTTTATTCGTTTGATCTTTGTTTTCTGAAGCTCTTTCAAAAAGGCAAGAGTGCTGAACTCAACTCTCTTTAACTTACGCAGATTTAGAAAGTGAAGAACTATAGGAATAGATGCAGCGATCAAACCAAATAATATAGCGGGGTTAAGAAATGTCATTCAATTATTCTTACTCTTAATCCTAATCTTACTCTTATTAATAAATCTTTTGAATTTGTGCGCCGTTGAAATAGTGTGTTAGTATCTCATCAAAACCATAACCAAGCTCACCCATTACTGCCGCACCGATCTGGCAAAGTCCAACACCATGTCCCCATCCGGCGCCATGCAAAATAAATTTTTGAGGAACACCTTTAACCGTATTTTCTTTTCCAACAACAAATGCAGAACTGTATAAATGAGTTTTTGAAAGGATCTTTCTTATCTCAAGTTCTTTCCCGATCGTAATTGTTTTTTTAGTGCCGATGATTTTTAATTTTATAATACGTGTTGAATAACCCCGTTCAATTGGAATTAGATCAATAATATTTCCAAAATCAATTCCGCTTTTTGTCCTAATTAGTTCGGCTATTTCATCTTGTGTGTATTCAACAATCCACCGGAAGAAATCATTTGTGGAATGATCGAAGTTAACCAGTACTGTTGAAAGAATTCTTTCGTCGGTTGTATTGCAGAAAGCTTGAGGAGTAGAATTTATCCAATGATCGGCGAATTTTTCTTTTTTAATATCAGTGCGGTCATCATCAAATCTAAATTTATAATCTAAGATAGAACTTAGGTACGGATGAGGAACATTTTCCCAGACATTTTCAAAAACTTCCGTAATACCGCCGCAGCATTTTGAGTAACGTGTATCGCAGATTGTATCTTTATATTTCAACACAAGTCCCCGTGTGGAAGCAATTGCGTTCAGGGCATTATCATTAATAATTTTTGTTACACCTTGATAACGCTGGCAATGATCATCAGCGCAAAAATCGTAATTGGTGTGATCTTCTCTGTCGTACCATCGGATTATTTCTTCATCACTGATTTGTTCATTTACCGCAGTCTTGTTCTTTTTATCCAGCTGTGCAAGCAGCCATCCTCGGGATACTACTGAATGTGCTTTTAAAAGTTCGATTGAACTGTTAGCGCTCATTTCGGATGAGATAACACTTGTAAGATATTCTTCAAGCGGAAGAATATTAACCGCGGTAATTTGATCTTTCTCTTTTATAAATTTTAATCTTCCGCGAAATCTTTGATTCTCTTTGCTCTGCCAGTGAAAACCTTTTCCGATTACCACATCTCTAAGAAGAAATGATTCCGTCTCAAGATCATTAGGATTAAAAAGCAATTCATCTGCAGAAATAATTTCTTTTTTCTCCTGGCAGATTGAAATCTTATCACCGCTTAATTTAGTTTTGAATCTGCCGCTGACCTTTTTGTCCGATCCCTTCAAAGTAAATTCGCCGTAGAGATCAAAACGAATCTCTTTTTCGGTCAGTATACCAATGCTTACTAAAGGTTCATTCATAAAAATTGTTCTACAAAATTTAGTTGCAATATAGCAATGGATGATTTAAGAAGGTAGGGCAATGGAAAGAGCTTTCAGCATTCTGCCGTCGGCTTAATTCATAACTCACTTTACGCAAAAATTTTATCTCTGTGTAACTCTGTGGCTCCTCGGAGGCACTCTGTGTAATAAAGGCAAAAAATAACACAGAGAAACACAGAGGAGCCGCAGAGAACCACGGAGAAAACACCCTCTCTTCAATTCTTGCATAAGGTGAGTTCATAACTTTTTGTGAATGTATTAATGAATTGAAAAACAAGATTACTGGAAACCAACAACTATTCTTGTTCTAAAAAAGATTTGTTATCTTTATTAAGTAAATTAATAAAGAGAAGATTTACCATTATGGATTACAGAGTTTTACTTTTTTATAGGTATATAAATTTTCCGGAACCGCTAAAATTTCAGCAAGATCATCTTCGCTTTTGTGAAAAGAACGATATAAAAGGAAGAGTTTGGATCTCTACCGAAGGAATTAATGCAACTGTTTCCGGCACGATTGATAATATCAAAAAATATAAGTCGGAAATAAAAAAGTATCCGGAGTTTGCGGACACTTGGTTCAAGGAAGATAAACACCATGAACATGCATTCAAGAAAATTCATGTAAGAGTTAAACAAGAAATTGTTAATGCAAGTTTTGGCGAGGTTGATCTTTCCAAAACAGCCAAACGATTAAAACCGGAAGAGCTGAATAATTTTTATGAGACAGGAAAAGATTTTGTAATTGTTGATGCACGCAACGATTACGAAAGCGTGATAGGAAAATTTAAGAATGCAATAACACCTAAGATGGATACATTCCGTGATTGGCCTGTAGTTGTTGAAGAATTAGAACAGTTCAAAAATAAAACTGTAGTTACTTACTGCACGGGCGGAATCCGTTGTGAGAAAGCTTCCGCGCTTTTGGTTGAAAAAGGATTCAAAGATGTTTATCAAATGGATGGCGGAATTTGGAATTACATTACTCAGCATCCCGATAAATATTGGGAAGGAAGCGTTTTTGTTTTTGATGAACGCAGAATAGTAACTCCGAACACGAAAGAAGAAATAAAGCATATTGGTAAATGTTATTACTGCGGAGAACCAACCTCATATTACATCAACTGCCACAATCAAGATTGCGATTTGATGCTCTTAACTTGCGATAAGTGTAAAGTTGAAAATGATTACTGCTGTTCCGATGAATGCAGAAAAGCGTCGAACAGAAGAAAAATTTATCACGGATAAAAAGCTGACAGCGGTCAGCTATCAGTTCACGGCGAAAATAATTGATTTCGAGAAAGATTTTGAGAGAGGATCGAAATTGGTTTATAAAAGTCTTGATCTATTTCTGAATTGAATCTTTAACAGTAGGAACGCAAAGTATGCGTTCCCTACTCTGTTACCCACTACAAAAGTAAATTAATAGTTGTACAGTCTTACTTTGCACTGTCCGTCAGCTTTCCGCCAAGCCCTTATTACCAGCATACCCGATTTTATCTTATCTAAGTGTCACTTTTAAATGAGGTATTATCGTCTGTGGCATTATAATTCCCATTGAAATACTTTTGTCCCGTGAAAAAGAGTAAACATCTCGTTGAGTTAGGCAATCAAATTCGTGAAGAACGAAAAAAGAAAGGTCTGTCGCAAGAGCAATTAGCTTTTGATGCAGATGTTGACCGTTCTTACGTTGGTGGTATTGAAAGAGGTGAAAGAAATGTAAGTTTTTTAACACTCGTAAAAATTGCTGACTGTCTTGGTTGTGATGTCGCAAAATTCACAAAAAGAATTCCTAAATGACTTGGCAAAAAGACATAGAAAAATTTTGTGAGCATTATAATATTCCTGTCGAGTATTTAGCGGATACATTAAATGAACCGAAAGTAGTCCCGATGATTAGAGGTAAAGCTTTTGAATTTTCAGTTTTGAGAAAATTAAAAGAACTATTGCCAATAAGTAAATGGAATGTTCAAAAAAGTTTAGTCAATGCTCAATTGGGTTCGCACGATGAAGATGTTGCTATAATTCACAAAGAAAGAGAAACAAGATTAAGCGTGGAGTGTAAATTAGCAGGTAAGGGAAGGTTTAAAAAATTACGCTATGGTGATTTTGTAATTAATGTCAAGTGCATGCGGTCACGAACATTAGGCCAGAATATTGTCAACCGGATTGCACCGCAGTTGGGGATTTCCGCAAAACTTTTAAACATTCACAATGACCAATACCGTTTCAACGATTTTGACTTTGTTGTAACATCAATAGGAAATGCTTTTTATGAAACCGATGAAGATGGTCTGTTTTATTGGTCTCCAAACGAAGACGGAATTTATTTTTTAACACGACTATTTAACACAAAAGACCAAGATACCTTGCAAAAATTGGCTTTTGAAAAAATGTATATTACTTCATCTAAAAATTTGTCAGTCGGAAGTGGATTTCATACCTGCGTAAGGCGAACTTGTCCAAAACCGAAAAAATGTGGATTTATTCCGAACTATCCACCAATTAGTTTTAATGCTGAAACATTATTGCCAACAAACGGATGGTTTCCAATTGAAGAAGCCGAAGGATTTATTTTAAGCGTACTCAGCGAAAGGAATGGATAATTGATTTATTACTTTCTCACTGTAATTAAGAATAAATAATTCCTTTCCTTTATATCTTTCGCCTTTTTTTGCAGTACCATTTTTTTGGTCGTCTGTTCTCTGAATGCAGTAGTTCCATTCTTTGTCGTGCATTTCAGTCATCCAACTATAAAGCTCCCTAATTTCTGGCGTATTGTCGTAAGTGAGAAATAATTTTAAACGGTCATTGTTTCTTTTCAAACATTTTGCAAGTCGGGAATGGTCTTGCTTGGAAAAAAAGTGTTGATAGAATTTATCCTGATCTGCATTGAAGTATGGTGGATCTAAAAAAAGCAATGCACCGTCAGGGGCATTGTCAATTACTTTTTCAAAATCAAGATTTGTTATTTCAACGCCTTGTAATTTTTTACTTGTCCTGATAATATTTTGTGCCCAATTTTTTGGTTGCATTGAAAATTTGTCTCCGTAACCCCAATACATATTTTGGTTGTTCATAATGCCACTATATGAAGTGCGGTTAAGATAAAACCATCTTCCTGCTCGTTCAATATTATTGTTCGGTTTGAATTCATTTTTGAAAAAACTATGTAATTCTTTTGTTGCTGGCAAAGGATTTCCTTCTAATACTCCTTCAATTGAACTGTCAGGAATTCGGCTTTCTTTTTCTTTTCTTTTTTTGAGAAAGTAGATTAAATCGTCTGGATTGTCTCTGATTGTCAAATAAACATTTATAAGGTCACTGTCAATGTCATTAAGTTGGTTATACTCAACTTTTGGCTTTGCAAAGAAAACACTGCTTCCACCTGCGAATGGTTCAATATATGCTGTGTGTTGCGGTATATGAACAAGAATTAGTTTCCTTGCGTAAAATTTACCGCCTGCGTATCTAAAAGGACTATTTATTGTTCCATTCATAATGCAAATATAATATGAGGTATTAAAGTCCGCAAATGTTTTTTAAAAAATTTTTCAACAAATTTATGAAAAGTAAGCTTTGTTGTCTGGAGGACTAGAATGTGTACTGTCGCTGAACTAGAGTAACTACGCAATACTTCGTTTATCCTTTTAAATATAGATGGTGAGAAAGTTAGAGAAGAGATTTAGCTTTGTCAATCAATTTGTTCTATAAAAAGCTGATAGCGATCAGCTTAAAAAGTAAGGAACGCAAAGTTTGCATTCCCTATAACTCTTTAAAAAATCTGAAAACAAAATCCACAGAGGATAATGAAAACATGGCGTCTGCACAAACCAAGCAGTGCCGCTACGAGCTACGAATGACAAATTCTTTCTGCGAAGTGGCGGGGTTAGTGAGCACAATTAAAGGCTATAAAAAACGAACGAGTTTAGCATTGTTGTTATGCGGCATTGCAATTTATTATTTTAATACTTCTAAAAATTCTTCAACCGTTATTCCAGCTTTTGTGATTAAGCTACGTAATGTACCTCGGGCAACTTCAGGATGATTAGGGATGGAGAGTGTGGCGATATGTCCTTTTTTAGTAAGAATAATATGACTTCCACGTTGTCGGGCGACCTCCCAGCCCAGTTTCTCAAATGCATGAACTACTTCGCGAGGTCTAAGGATCGGAACAGGCGGCATTACACCTCAACTTCGATTTGACGGGTTTCGACCGTAACAGGTAACCCTTTTTCAGCCCGTACCTCGAGGCATTCTTTGATTGCCTCTTGAATGTTCCTTTCAGCTTCCTTTTCCGTCTTTCCCTGACTTACACATCCTGGGATGGCAGGACACTCTACAATATACATCCCATCTTCATCCTTAAATACGTTGATTAAAAACTTCATTATTATGCCTTTCTGAAAGAGTTATTTATAGAAATATATATTTATATGAACTAAATCGCAATGCTGCACAACGTTTCTCGGCTTGGCTGTAAAAAGCTGATCGTGGTCTGCTATCTTTAAAAGTAGGGAACTCAAACTTTGCGTTCTCTACAAGTAAATGTTAGAGTTTCTCTCATCTTAATGAAAGCGTGTGGTACACCCGGTCGCCTCGACCCATGTTTGATATCGCAATTTGCGATGTCAAAGCATCATTTTAATATTTCTATTTCATAAACTAAACTTGTGTTTGGAGAAATTGCAAATCGCTTTTTCCCTTCGATCTGTTTTCCATACACAACATTATTTCCATAAGCTAATTTTGATTGCGCGATCACAGTTCGTTGTTCACCGGACTTCATATCGGCGATTGATTCATCAAGCGCGGGATTAATTTTTGTCTTTCCGATTGTGTATTCGAATATTTCCGGTTTATCTAAATCATTTGGTTTTCCTTCAACACTTGTACTTACGAAGTTATTTCCATCTAATAAAAAGCTTCCTTTGTACTGAACTTTTACAACAGCGCCTTCGGAAGGTTTATCACCAGTTCCTTCCTTCAAAATAAAAAATTTCAAGTCGCTCGCTGTTTCTTTCGCTTTGGAAAATTTCTTCTTTATCAATTCCGTTTCTTTCATTAATTTTTTTTCTTCTTCCGCTTTCACTTTTGCTTTAGCTTCTTCTACCATTTTTTTGAATGAATCGTTTGTAACCTTAAAATCAATCGCTTTCTGACCGATACGGGAGATCACTACACTTTTAATTGTATCGCCTTGAACAATTTTATTTACCACATCCATTCCGTCTGTAACTGTTCCGAACAAAGTATAATTGCTGTCAAGATATGAACGGTCGCCAAGCGTAATATAAAATTGACTTCCATTAGTGTTTGCACCTGCATTTGCCATTCCAAGCATACCGACTTTGTTGTGCGATAGACCTTTGTAAATCTCATTCGGAAATTCATAACCGGGACCTTCAGTTTCTTTTCCTGTGGCAGGCATGCCTGCTTGTATTACATGTCCGGCTACAACACGGTGCCAGCGACTTCCGTCGAAATACGGTTTACCTTCCGGCAATGCATCGTTCTTAATCGTTCCTTCTGCAAGTCCAACAAAATTTGCAACAGTCATTGGAACATGTTCGTAATCCAGACTAAGAGTAATCCTTCCTTTGTTGGTATTGAGATCCGCATAAATTCCATCCGGAACAAATTTATCTATCTCAATAATTTTTTTAACAACGGGATTCTGCTGGGGCAACACAGTTGCTGTAATAACAAAAAGAAAAAGAATTGGTATTAAGAACATTCGTTTCATAAAATGTCTCTTAGTTTCTAATTGGAAATTTTCGCAACAAAATACGCAAAGCGGGTATTCAAAAAAAAGATTTTAATTAAGGACTGAAAAATTTCTCCCGTAAAATGAACGGGACAGATTTGACAGTACCAAAATAAACCATTGACAAGATAGGTATCTCATCATAAATTAAAGTTGTATTTTTTGAGGAGAATGTTATGAGACTACGAATAGTTTTCTACGCACTTCCACTCTTTCTATTGGCATCCGAGCTGTTCGCACAATGGATTTCAATTCGCACAGTCCCGGTTATTGCAAGCAATCAATCCGAGTTTCAGCCATCACTTGCGCGGGGAATGGGAAATATTTCGATCGCTTTTGATGATCCGCTCGGCAGTCAGTTTATCAATCCAGCAAAAGCATCGCTGTTGAAAGGTATAACACTTTTCGCTTCTCCATCACGGAACAGTTGGAGTAATGAAGATGGACGAGCGGTATTTGCCGGAGGCGGTTCTTCGTTCTATCCGGGCGCATCTATTAATTCAATTCCGTTCGGTGGGTTCTTCAAATCTGATAACTACTTTGGCGGAATCATGGTTGCCTATCAGGGATACGCCGGAGAAAGATCGTTGAGTAACTTCAGTATGATAGGACCAGCAAGTTCTTATATGGTAGATGTAAAGAGAACTGATGTTGGCAACAACATTTACTTGTACGGTTTGTTTGGTATGTCAATCCCGAATACACGCCTCTCCATTGCAGTAAGCGGTTCGTGGGGAAAGTTCGGCGCTTTTGATGGCGTAAACTTACTCTACCCCGGCGCACTGGATCTTAAACAAGATGGCGAAGCTTGGGAAGCAAAATTTGGAGCTTTTGGAGAATTGGCTGACGGCGATAGACTGGAATTTGTTGCCGGGCGAAGTATCTATAAGGCAACACACGAAGTGAGTTACTCAGACTTTTCCTGGTTCTGGAGCAACCCGCTAATTACAAACTTTATAAGAACTGAGATCAACAAAGATGAAACAAAAGAATGGCTTATGTATGCACGCTATTTGCGACCGATAAATAGTTTTTGGAAAGTTGGCGCATCATTAAGTGTGAACTGGAAAGACCATCCGAAAATTCCGAACTATAGTCTTGCTAATATTCCCCGTGACCCGGGAATTTCAGTTGCGTACAATATTGGAGTTGGAGCGAATTGGTCGAATAGTAAATCGCTATGGGGCTTCGAATACATCTACGAACCGATCACAACTAATACCTGGGCAGAAGCAGGCGAACAAATTCTACCGCCGCCAAATCAAAATCTTTCCCCGAACTTCAAAACAGTTGAAAACTTCTTCACATTCTACAATCATGTAATACGAATCGGACATCAGTCGCAGTCCAAGTTGGAATGGTTGGATTATCGTTTTGGCGTGCAGTTTCACTTCTATAAATACAACATGAATCAGAACGATAATATTCGCCGCACAGCTCGCGTGTTTTCAACAGATTGGTTGGAAACAACTGCAAGCGGCGGGTTGACAGCGAATCTCGGTAACATCAGGTTGATGTATACACTGCAGCTTGTGTTTGGAAACGGGATGGTGGGAATCGCGTCTTTTCGTACTACAGCGTTTGACGCTGGCCCCCGTACTAACGATTTTCTCCCGGCGCCATCTGCTAACCTTGTCGTTGACAAAATTACTCTTGTAACGCAGCAGTTAACGTTTGTTTATCAACTCGAATAGGAGATTATTTAGAGGGGAGAGAGCAAACGCGAAATGTGAAAGGTAAGAAGCTAGAGGCAAGAGGTAAGAAGTTGATCTTGGGGTAAAACTTTCCTCTAGTTTTTTACCTCTTGCTTCTTACCAAATCAAATAATGCTTTTCGAAAAAGAATTTTCTATTTTTTGAATAGACTTTTCTCACTACGAGTCATATCAAAATGAAATGGGCGGGAAAATTAATTTTAGTTGTAATTCTTCTTTATTCTTCTCTCTTAACAAGTGTTTTTGCTCAAGCAGGGTCATCACTTACATTTTCTGAAGTAATGTTCACACCTTCCGAAAGCAATGGTGAATTTATTGAGATCTATAATACATCAACGACCGATACAGTAGATTTAGCGACTTATAGATTTAAATATTACACATCTGCGTTAGATATTCTAATTGCGTTTCAAGGGGGAACGAAATTAGCTCCCGGTAAATATGCTGTGGTAATTGAGAATGACTATGACTGGAATAACGGTATTTATAAAACTCTTATTCCCGCAGGAACTGTTGTAATGAAGATTAGTGATAACTCTTTCGGTACTTCAGGAATGGCGAACACGACTAGCCGTGATATTTACCTCTACAATACACTTAATCAGCAGTTGGATACATACACATACTCCGCAGACAATTCGGATGGTTATTCTGATGAAAAAATTACAATTGATAAAAACAACAACTCTGCAAATTGGTCTAACACACAGCAGCTCAACGGAACACCCGGGAAGAAAAACTCTGTAACTCCCGCGGATTTTGATCTTGCAACCACAATTACTGGCATTAATCCTACAAGCCCCGTTACAGAAGATTCTGTTGCTGTTACAGTTAAAGTAAAAAACCTAGGACGGTTAAACGCAGCGAATTTTTCTGTGGAAATATTTAATGATATTAATCTTGATTCCCAGGGGCAAACGAACGAAAGAATTTTTACTCAAAACTATTCCAATCTTTCAAGCAATGATTCATTGTTAATTACTAAAAAGATTTATGCTGAGGCTGCCGGCGCTTACGGATTTGTAGCCCAATCAAATTTTGCACAGGATGAAAAATCATCGAACAACAAAGCCGTTTTAAGTTATAATGTTTCAGAGAGACCGGCAAGTTTCAACGATATTGTGATCAACGAAATAATGTATGCACCTTCAACCGATGAACCGGAATGGATAGAAATTTTTAATAAATCTAATCGCACTTATAATCTTAAAAATTGGAAAATAGGAGACAACAGTTCGTTAACAACAATTTCTACCGGTGATCTGGTCATTAATCCGAACGAATACCTTATAATAAGCGATGATGCTACGATAATAAATTTTTATACTGTAAGTTCTCAATGGGTTGCAAGATCACTCCCAAGTTTAAGTAACGGCGGCGATCAAATAATTCTCAAAGACAATCAGAACAGAAAAATTGATAGTTTAAGTTATCAACCAAGCTGGGGTGGAAATACAGGCGGTAAATCATTAGAAAGAGTATCAACGCAATTATCAAGCACGGAATCTTCCAATTGGAAATCTTCAACAAGCATTTTCAAAGCAACACCGGGAAGAATAAATTCTGTTACAGCTAAGAACAAAGATTTGTCTGTTAAACAATTTGTTTTTGTCGGTGGGTTCGCAGAGGTCGGCAGGCAAATTCAACTAAAAGCTGAGATTGAAAATCTTGGATTTGATAACGGTTACAATTTTGCGGTTAGATTTTACAAAGACGACAACAACAATTCGATCGGCGAACAGAACGAACTTGTAAGTGAAGAACTTCTACAAAATATAAATGCAGGTCAAATCAAAGAGTTCATTTTAAATACAACAAATTTCGCTGCGGGCAATAATCACTTTTTAGTAATCGTTGAATATGGAGAAGATCAGTTTCCGGAAAACAATTCTGCCGCGTTAAACATAACCGGTTATGTTATAAATGAACTGCGCGGCGACTTAGTAATAAATGAAATAATGTATTCGCCCAATTCTCCGGAACCAGAGTGGATAGAAGTATATAACCGAAGTTCAAGAATAATAAATATGTTAGATTATAAAATTGCCGATGATGCCGCCACTACGCGAGTTATTAATTCATCGCTGGTTCTCAATCCGGGCAATTATCTCGTTATCGCAAAGGATAGTTCGATAGTAACTTTGCACAATAATATTCCGTTACTAAGAATCAGCACATTTGCATCATTGAACAATTCCGGTGACAGAGTTATGCTTCTTGATTCTTTGAATAGGGTTATTGATTCGCTCGATTACAAATCTTCTTGGGGTGGAAGCGGCGGTAAATCGCTTGAAAGAATAGATGCGATTAGATCTTCGGTAGATTCAACAAATTGGAAAACATCTGTTGCAATCAAAGGATCAACACCGGGATATTTTAATTCAGCGACACCGTATGATAATAACTTAGCACTCTCGATTTTATCGCATTCACCGCTCTCACCAATTAAAGGCGATTCTGTTACAGTAAATATTAAAATAGAAAACATTGGAAAAAATACTGCCAGCAATTTCTCTCTTGAAATTTTTGATGATGTAAATTGGGATTCGGTAGCTCAAAGCACGGAAAGAATTTCAATTAAAAATTATACTTCTCTGGCTTCATCAGCAGTCATCATAACACAAATTAAAATTTATTCTGCACAAGTCAGAGGGTATAGAATAATTGCAAGACTCAATTTTTCTGCCGATGAGGTACTGTCCAATAATATTGCATTTAGAGAATATTCGGTATCAGAAATTCCGGCAAGTATAAATGAGATTATTATTAACGAAATTATGTACGCACCATCAAGCGATGAACCGGAATGGATAGAAATTTATAACAGATCTAATCGCACATTGAACTTAAAAGACTGGAAAATTGGAGATAACACTGCTCTAACAACAATCTCATCAACAGAATATCTGTTTAGTCCCGGTGAATATCTTGTAATCAGCAGTGATGCAGCTATTTCAAATTATTATAATATTACTTCACGGCTATTGATAAGATCATTGCCAAGTTTGAGCAACTCCGGTGATGATGTTAGATTAAAAGATAATATTAATAGAACAATTGATAGTGTAAAATATTTACCTGCATGGGGAGGAAACAACGGCAAATCCTTAGAAAGAAAATATGCCGATTCATTGTCAACAAGGCAGTCAAATTGGGGAACTTCAATTAGTGCAAATAAAGCTACGCCGGGAAAATTCAATTCAATATCACCGCTTAGAAACAATCTCTCAGTCTCGATTCCCTCTATCTTACCTGCAGTTCCGATAGTCGGAGATTCCGTTTCAGTTACAATCAAGATTGAAAACATTGGAAAAAATAGAGCAGATAATTTTTCAATGGAAATGTTCAATGATCTAAATCTTGATTCTACACCTCAAGAAACAGAAAAAATATCAACTAAAAATATTTCTTCGTTAATTTCATTTTCTTCGATCTCATTCCAGGTAAAAGTATATGCGGCAGAAATTAGATTGTACAGAATTTTGGTAAAAGTGAATTATTCACCGGATGAAGATCTTTCCGATAATTCAGTTATGAAAGAATACACTGTTGTAGAAGCGCCCGCTTCTTCCAAAGAGATTGTAGTTAATGAAATAATGTATGCACCATCCAATGATGAACCGGAATGGGTGGAGTTAATAAATAAATCGAGTAGATCATTAAATCTTAAAAACTGGAAAATTGGAGACAACACTTCGCTCGTTACAATTTCTACATCGGATTATATATTGAATCCCGGCGAGTATCTTATAGTCAGCAGCGATTCAACCATTTCAAATTATTACCAGATCTCGTCAAAGTTTATTGTAAAAGCTTTACCTTCTCTTAGCAACAGCGGCGATGATGTTATTCTGAAAAGCAATCTCAATACAACAATAGATTCTATAAAATATTTCTCCGCCTGGGGCGGAACGGGAAATAAATCTTTAGAACGAATTAGTTTTGGTGTATCGAGCAATGATTCCGTAAACTGGAAAACATCACGAAGCAGATTTAGAGCAACACCGGGAAGAATTAATTCGACCACAATCAAAATAAATGATCTTTCATTGAAAAATTTTACGTCAACATCAAAGTATGCAGAGATTGGAACAAGCATAAATGTGAAAGCTGTAGTAGAGAATCTCGGCTCATCGTTGGCAGCATCATTTACAATAAAAATATTTAACGATAAAAATTTTGATGCTATAGATCAATCCGAAGAATTGATCAGCGAAACCAATGGGACAAATCTTGTTGCCGGCGCTTCAGCAACTTTTGAATTTTCGGTTTCAAATTTTATATCCGGTATAAATCAGTTCATTGCAAAAGTAGAATTAACAAACGATGAATATTCCGAAAACAATTATTTGCTGTTAAATATTAACGGAATTGTGATTAACGAACGTAAAGGTGATTTAGTTATAAACGAATTCATGTATGCGCCAACATCGCCCGAGCAAGAGTGGATTGAAATTTACAATGCCAGTATAAAACAAATAAATCTCAAGGGTTATAAAATTTCTAATTTGAAAGACACAACAAAAGTAATTAATGCTTCTATAATGCTTCAGCCCGAAGAATATTTTGTAATAACAAAAGACACAACTGCATTTATCAAATATCCAAAAATACCAAAACTAATTATTTCTGGGTTTCCAACTCTAAGCAACACACGCGATAAATTAATGCTCCTCGATTCACTCAACCGCACAATTGATTCTTTGGAATACAAATCATTGTGGGGAGGAAGCGGCGGAAAATCATTAGAACGAATCGACGCAAAATTATTCTCAACCGATTCAACTAATTGGAAAACGAGCACGCACACGAACGGAGCCACTCCGGGTTTTATCAATTCTGTCTCAAAGAAAAATTTTGATTATGCAGTAAAGAGAATTTTATTTAATCCATCTACACCGATAGTAAATTCTAATGTTTCGATTTCGTGCGAAGTTACAAACCTCGGGAAACTATTTGTGAGCACAATCTTGATTCTAAGGAAAGTTAACAATGATGGGACCTTCACTCATTTAGAGAGTAAAGAATTGTTTGCTGTATATCCGGACTCATCTAGAATCTACAATTTTAACTACAAAATTTTTGGAATTACCTCCAAACAAACGTTTGAAGTATTTGTAACCGGCTCATTTGACGAAGATCGATCTAATGATAAAATTAAAGCGAGTATATCCCCAAGCTATTCTCCACAAATGGTTTTACTGAACGAGATAATGTACACACCGCTTAACGGTGAACCAGAGTGGATAGAACTTTATAACAACTCCCAATATGATATCGATCTATCAGATTGGTCTATTACTGATGTATTAACAACTCCGGTCAAAACAAAAATTCAAGCGAAAGATTATATTTTTCCAAGCAAAACATTTTTAGTAGTTGCAAAAGATTCGACAATAATAAATTTTCATTCTACAATTCCTTCTAAACTAATCATCTCTTCATTTGCAAATTTGAATAACGATGCAGACGGAGTTGTATTAAAAGATTCCCGTGATGTTACAATAGATTCTGTCCGTTATGATTCTTTCTGGGGCGGCGCAAACGGAAAGTCACTCGAAAAAAAATCAATCGGTGCTTCTTCCGTTGATAAAAAAAATTGGTCTTCATCAAAAGATATTGAACTTAGCACACCCGGGCGTGATAACAGTATCACACAGAAAAGATATGATTTAACAGTAAATGCAATAACGACCACGCCCCAGTATCCTTTGCTTAATGAAGATGTGAACTTTAGCGCAAAGGTTGTCAATTATGGTTTAGAACAAGCGGCAGACTTTACAGTAAAATTTTATTTGAAAACGAATAACTCAGCAACATTTTTGGCTGAAGGTAATGGAATAAACTTAAACGGAGGTGATTCAACATGGATTGTTTCAAATACTAAACTGAAGTTGAACGACAACAAAACAATTTTATGCAAAGTAATCTTTAGCAGTGATGAAGACACATTAAATAATTCTTTCATTGCAGAAATCCGTCCGGGTTTAAAAAGAAATACTGTTCTTGTAAGCGAATTAATGTATGATCCGCTAACGGGTGAATCTGAGTGGATTGAAATTTATAATGCTTCAAGTGATCCGGTAGATTTAAAAAATTGGTCTATCAGCGACCTGCTTCCTTCACCGACAAAGAGTTTGATAACAATAAAAGATAATTTTTTGAATCCCGGTGAATATGCAATCATTACTTATGATTCGCTGAAATATCCTTACTATCCTCCAAGAAAATTTTTCCAGGCAAAGTTCGGTTCTTTAAGCACAACCGATGGCGTTCTTATTTATGATTTTCGTAATGCAGTTATTGATAGTTTAAAATACAATTCTGCGTGGGGCGGAGCGAAAGGATATTCGATGGAAAGATTATCTTTTGCTACTGAAACGAACGACAGCTTAAACTGGGCAACAACTTTAAGTCCGAACGGAGGAACACCCGGAATTAAAAATTCTATTGTCAACACTCCGAAATATTCTTCCGGTTCGTTGGTTATTAACGAGATAATGTTCGATCCGGCAGCAGGCAATGCCGAGTATTTAGAATTTTACAATACAACAAACGATTCAATTCAACTTGGCGGAATGGAAATTCGAATTGGTCAATCGGCTAAATTCAAACTTGCAAATTCATTTTTCAAACTTGCACCGCAAAATTATTTTGTACTTGCCTCCGATTCTTCTATTTATAAAAGTTTTCTCTGGCTTAAACTTGATAATAAAACAAATATAGCCGGCAGTACTTCGCTTGGTTTATCAAATGAAGGAGCACTATTGATCTTAAAAGATCTTCGCGGTGATACTTTAGACTCGCTTATTTATTCTTCTTCCTGGCATAATAAAAATATTCTTACTACAAAGAACAGATCGCTTGAAAGACTTAATCCACTTCTCGGTTCTAATGTTAGGTCTAATTGGAATACTTCAGTCAATGCTGAAGGGGGATCGCCCGGAAAACAAAACTCTATCTATTCCGAAAACATTTCGCGAGAATCAAAAGTTGTGATCAGCCCGAATCCATTCTCACCGGATAACGACGGCTTTGAAGATTTTGCAATAATTAATTTTGATCTTGCCCAGCCGCTTTCTCAAGTGCGGATAAAAGTTTTTGACAGTCAAGGCAGATTAGTAAGAACACTTGCAGATAACCGTCCTTCCGCTTCGAATAACTCTATTATTTTTGACGGCTTGGATGAAAGCGGTAAACCGCTGCGTATTGGAATTTATATTTTACTCATCGAAGCAGTTGCTGAAGGTTCCGGCAATGTTGAGGTAATTAAGACTCCGGTTGTAGTTGCAAGGAAACTATAACTATTAATGTAGAGACTCGATTTATCGAGTCTCATTAAGAAGTGATACCTCATAAATGAAGTCTCTACAAAAAAATACTATGTGCATATACAATCAAAAAGTTGCAGACTTCCTTTCACAAAAAGTTATTGCCGTTGCCGGTGTATCGCGAAACCCGAAAGGTGAAGTAGGTAATTTGATCTACAAATAATTTAGAAGCGCGGGTTATACTGTTTATCAAATCAATCCGTTTGCAGATCAGATTGAAGGTGATAAGTGCTATGCTACATTAGGCGTAACACCTAAAAACCAGATGCTGTATTCATCGCAACAAGTCCAGCAGCTTCCGTTGATGTTGTAAAACAATGCATTGAGAATGGAATTTCACGAATCTGGTTCCATCGTTCGTTTGGTACCAGAAGTTTTTCAGAAGAAGCAGCAAAACTGGGCGAAGATAACGGATTATCGGTCATTCGCTCCGGCTGCCCGATGATGTTTATTAACGAGGTAGATCCGTTTCATAAGATGATGCGTTTTTTTATGAAATTGTTCGGAAAGCTGAAATAAAATATTTTAGCTTTGCTTTTATCAGCGGCACAACTATTTTACGACGTTCATTTCACAAACATTAAAAAGTAATTGAGAAAACTCAAAGAGATAAAATCAATTTGGCTGCCGTATCTGCTTGATAAAAGTTTTAGAACAAAATTTCTAATAACTCTTTTTCTTCTGGTTATAATTCTTTTCTCGCTTGCAAAGTTTCTTGCATATAACGAAGCACGTCCCGGCTTTTCATTTAACGATCCGCTCCTGGCTGCATTTCATCCAGTTGATGTAACGTGGTTAACCTTTGGTTTGATTTATCTTGGGTTAATAATTGCTCTCTCCTTTTTAGCATTTAATCCTGATAGAATGTTGTTAGCGCTGCAATCGTACACTCTTATAGCAGCATTGAGGTTAATAACCATTTACTTTTTACCTCTCAATGCACCGATATATATAATACCGCTCAAAGATCCTTTTGTAGAGTACTTCGGCGGCGGTGAAACATTACTGCGTGATTTATTCTTTTCCGGACATACATCAACAATGTTCCTTTTCTTTTTAACCGCTAAGAGTAAAAAACTCAAAACTGTTTTTCTAATTTGCACAATTCTTATAGCAGCCTGTGTTTTGATTCAGCACGTACATTACACAATAGATGTTGTTGCGGCTCCATTCTTTGCTTATACCAGCTATCGAATCTCCCGCCTAATTAATAAACGCAAAAAAAAATCTTCTTAGATTGGAATTATTTCTCGTTAGTTATCGTTTTATTGAAATGAGGATAATTAAATGAGTAAAATGATTCCGGAAGCCGTTTATCTGCATTATCTAAATGCACTTCTTGATGGTGATAAAAAGCAGTGCACACAAATTGTGTTTAACCTTATTGAGCAGAAGGTCAGTATCAAAGAGATCTATATGGAGCTTTTTCAGCGTTCGATGTACCGAATAGGCCAAATGTGGGAACGAGAAAAATGCTCTATTGCAGGTGAACATGTTGCAACTAAAATTACAGAGGCATTGATCGAATTAGTAAGTACAAGTTCTTTGGGCGATGATGACAACGGCAAACTTGCTCTGATCACTTGTGTTGATAAAGAATATCATGAACTTGGAGCGCGTATGGTTGCCGGATTTTTAGAAGCATACGGCTGGCGTACAATTTTTATCGGCTCAAACACACCGCAATCGGATATCATAACCTTCGTTAGAGAAAAGAAACCGGATTTGGTTGGGATATCGAACAGCTTTTATATTAATGCTGTAAGATTGATTAAGTTAATTCATACAATCAAAGAAGAATTCCCGGATCAAGAAATAATTGTTGGCGGACAGGCTCTTGCCGAAGGACGTGCCGATCAGTTCTCTCAATTTAACAATGTACACTACATTACCTGTCTAAACGGACTGGAAAAATATTTAACTGAATTTCACCTGCAGTAAACTATTTTGCCTTAGATCGCAGAATACCAATTGTCATTGCGAATCCCGACAAAGGAGGGATGAAGCAATCGCAATTTATTTTTTGAGATCACTTCGACTTTCTTTAGCTAGCTAAGAACTTCTTGTAATGACATGTGCAAACCTCAGGGAATTAAACAAAAAAAAACTAAATATAATTTTACATTCTCTTATCCCTTTAGTTTATTTATTTTACTTCAGTAATATTTCTTGTGGAGATTAATATGAAGTTATTCAAACCTGTCATTCTATTTTTCTTTTTTATTTTCATTACAAGTTATGCTCAAAATGTAATACAAGACATTATAAAACCGGTTAATCTCATAGCAGGCAAAACGGATTCACTGTTGATCAGTGATATGTTCTACTCGAATAACCACGATTTGAAATTCAAAGAGAACAAAGAAGTAAAAGTAAATTACAATAAACAAACCGGAAAAGTTTATTTCAAAACAGACATGAGTTTTGCCGGGATGACTTTAGTAGATTTCAAACTTGCGGGGAATACCTATTCCTTTCCGGTACGATCACGCACTCAGCAAAAATTTAAATTCTCTTACAAACCTGAAAAGAAATACAATAAACTTACTCTCTTCGGAAGTTTCAACGGATGGGATAGGGGCAATCTTCCAATGAAAGATGAAAACGGTGACGGAGTTTTTGAAACAAAAGTTGCTCTTGAACCGGGAAGATATGAATATAAGTTTTGGGGTGACGGAGAGGAAATTGTTGATCCTAAAAACCCGGATAAAAAACCAAACGGTTTCGGCGACTTCAATTCACTTTTCAATGTTGCTAATCCAGATGTTGGTAAATTATTTCTTCATGTTGCCGGAAAAGAAATTAATAAGAATGAATCAAAGTTTTCATTTATTTATGAAAATGAAAAAGATGGAAACATTGTTGAACTGAAAAACATTATTGCATTGCTTAATAACCGGCGATTAGATAAAAAGTGTATAAAAATTGAAAATGGCAAAATAGAATTCTCAATTCTCAACCTGTCTTCCGGTAGGCAAGGTTCTCAATTAAAAAGGAAAAATCTTTTCCGTGTTGCTGTAAATAAGAATGGTAGATCAACAAACATCCAATCAATAATTCTATTTGACGGTATTCCGGTGGACAACAATAATTTTACATGGAACGACGGAATAATATATTCACTAATGATCGATAGATTTAATGACGGAGATAAATCACTTAACAAACCGATCGTACATGATTCACTTTTCGAAAAAGCAAATTATATGGGCGGTGATTTTCAAGGAATCATAAATAAACTTAATGAAGGATATTTTGATTCACTCGGTATCAGTACAATTTGGGTCTCGCCCGTATATGATAATCCTAATCAAGCTTATAAGGAATCTCCTGCACCGCATAGATGGTATTCCGGTTATCACGGATATTGGCCCATAAGTTCTTTTGATGTAGAAGAAAAATTCGGAACATTAGAAAAATTTAAAGAGATAGTTTCAACAGCGCATAAACATAAAATAAAAATTTTGTTGGATTTTGTTGCTAATCATGTTCATGAAACTCATCCGCTAGTCAAACAGCACCCGGAATGGTTCGGAAAACTTCAGCTACCCGATGGAAGATTAAATCTTAGATTGTGGGATGAGTACAGATTAACAACCTGGTTTGAACCGTATTTGCCTAAGTTTAATTTCGTTGGTTCAAAAGAAGTCGTTGATTTTCAAACCGCTAATGCAGTTTGGTGGTTGATAACAACTAGTGCAGACGGATTCAGACAAGATGCAGTTAAACATATGCCAAATGAATTTTGGAGAACGCTTACTAAAAAAATTAAACAAGAAATTGAAATGCCGATGAATGTTTCTGTTTATCAAATAGGTGAAACATTTGGAAGCTACGAACTGATTAATTCTTATGTTAACAACGGACAGCTTTCGGCTCAGTTCAATTTTAATTTGTACGATACAGCACTTCCGACTTTTCTTGATAGTAAGATGTCATTCAAAGCACTTGATGCGGAAATGAAGAAATCATTTTTAGTTTACGGTGAAAATAATTTGATGGGAAATATTATGGACAGCCATGATAAAAATCGGTTCATGGCTTTTGCTGATGGCGATTTAGAATTGAGCAAATGGAGCGCAACGGAAGAGGGATGGAATAATCCGCCGAAGGTTGATAATCCCGCGAACTACAATAAAGCAAAATTATATTATGCATATATGAATACAATTCCGGGACTTCCGGTTATTTATTACGGTAGCGAATTTGGAATGACCGGCGCTTCTGATCCCGACAACAGAAGAATGATGCTCTTCGGAAATGATTTGAGTAAAGATGAAAGGAAAATGCTGGAAGACGTTCGTAAAATTGTCAATGTTAGAAAAAACCACACGGCACTTCGTTATGGGGATTTTTTAACTCTTCGAACCGATGAAAGTATTTATGCTTACATCCGTTCGGATATGAATGAAAGAGTTTTGGTTGTGCTTAATAAAAATGAAACAACTCAAAATGTTGAATTGCAATTACCCGCAGCTTATCCAATAAAATCCGCAACAGATTTGATCAGCAAAGAAAAAATAAATGTCGTCAACGGAAAGTTGAGTGTTAGTGTTAAAGGTGTTGGATATAGAATTTTGAGTCTAAGAGTCAGTTTCTAAAAAAAACTCCCCGCTTACGCAGGGAGTTAAATATAATAGTTAAAAATTTGTTGCTAGTTGAAAAGATAACGAATACCAACTTGCATTTGCCAACGAGAGAGTACTCCAGGATCGTCAATAAATGTTTTTTTCAGACTGGTATTGAAATTAAAAACGGGAGCGCCTTGAGTATTGGATTTAACAAACTGAAGCGGTGAAGTTGCTGCCGAGTTTGCAACTTGCCTTACACCCCAATTTGAATTTAGCAGATTGGCAACATTTAGAATATCAACACTCAACTGAAATGTATGTTTTTGGGTTCCCATAAAGAATGAAAAGTCCTGCAATAATCTTAAGTCCATATTGCTGAACCATGGATTGATTGCTCCAAAACGATCTGCAATTTTACCACGATTATTTTTTAAGTAATCATCCTGTTCGATAAAAGCATTAAAAGCATTCCATTGATCTTGAGCCGAGATAGTTTTACCGCTCGCATCAACATATGGATCAAAATTAATTTCACTTTGATTTCGCGGAATATAAATTAAATCGTTTGTTGGCTGGCCATCGCCATTAACATCACCGGAATAAATATATGAATATCTGTTACCGCCTGCGC
>Ga0265292_1000554_pt1 | contig 49697 bp, 42 predicted proteins | sample Munlanlewell296A_FD_189080 | JGI IMG/M metagenome (GOLD analysis project Ga0265292, IMG submission 189080) | Leachate microbial communities from a municipal landfill in Southern Ontario, Canada - Leachate well 296A | ecosystem: Engineered > Solid waste > Landfill > Unclassified | place: Canada... | reverse complement strand
AGAAGCCGACAACCGATTTCAAGGATCTGATCGCCGCAAACGCCCACCAGGACCGCGCCGACGCGGCATTACCCGTTCAACGGCCGACCCGAGGGCATTACTTCAGGAGCGTCCTAGCGCGCGGGGAGGCGCCGGATGTACCTCCGGTCGCCACGACGACTTCGGACGCGCGGGGCCGATTCGCAGTGAGTCTCGCTCCGGGAACCTACAGCGTGTTCGTGGAGGATGAAGGCAAGCCGTTCTGCCGCCGGAGTGACGGCGAAGGCAACGCGTGTCCGCATCAGGTTGAGGACTCCGCGCCCACGTGGACCGAGTTGGTGATCGATCATGCGTCGTATTGACCCACACGCCATCCGCCCGCACTGTTTGCCGATCTTGCCGTGTTGACCGTGGAGAGAGGTCGCGCAGATCGCCGCGCGTGACTCGGCGCCCTGCGACCGGCTCCTACCCCACCACCACGATCTTCTTGGTCGCCCCACCCTGATTGCCCGCGACGTCGCGCGCGGTGACGCTCACGTCGTAGACGCCGGGCGAGAGACCGGCGAGCGAGATACTGAAAGAGCACTGCGTGCGCGCGCTATCACATGTGAGTTCATCCCCGGAGAGCATGTGTCCCCTGGCAAGACCCGATGCGGGAGAGAAGATCACCCGAGCTGTGGCGACGCCGGAGTCGTCGTCGAGGATCTCGCCGGTGATTGCGCTTTGCGATGTGTACCACAGCGTTGGCGTGATACCCACCGTGGGGCCGCGGCGGTCGGCCGTGTCCGGCGTCACGCGACGAATCCGATCGTTGTACGTGTCCGCAATGAGGAAGGAGCCATCGGGCGCAAGCGCGATGGTCCGCGGTGAGGAAAGCGCCGCACGGATTGCTGAGCCACCGTCACCGGAGAAGCCTTGAGCGCCGGTGCCTGCGACCGATGTGATGATCCCCTTGGGATTCACCTTGCGGATACAGTGGTTGCCGGTGTCGGCGATGAAGATCGAACCGTCGGGGGCGACGGCGACGCCTTGCGGATGAGAAACATCCGCGACAACCGCCTCGGCACCGTCACCGGAGAAGCCTGCAGTTCCCGAACCGGCGACCGTGGAGATGGTCCCGTCGGGATCCACTTTGCGGATGCGGTTGCTGCCCGAGTCGGCGACATAGAGGGATCCGTCTGGACCAAGGGCAAGACCCCGCGGGTCGCAGAGCGACGACGTGGATGCGGGGATGCCGTCGCCGACTGGGGTGGGAAGACCGGTGGTCAGGCAAACACTTCCCGCAATGGTGGAGATCGCACCGTTCACAACCTTGTAGATGCGATCCGCGTTGGAATCCGAGATGTAGAGGACGCCGAAGTCAGTGATGACAACATCATCGGCATGAAGTGCCACGCTCGTCGCCGCACTTCCATCAACCACCACAGTAGAAGCGCCCAATCCATTCCCGGCAACTGTGCTGATCTCGCCGTTCTCGACCTTGAGAACCCGGTAGCCGTCGGCGATATAGGGGATACCGTCGGGATCGACAGCGATTCCCGTCGGGTCCTGCAGCATGGCCTCAGTTGCTGGACCATCTTTGCACTCCGAGTAGTACTCGCACTTGAGACCATTGCCCGCCACGACCTCGGCGCTGCCGTCGGGGGCGATCCGGAGAACACGGTAGTCCTCGGTATCGGCGATATAGGTTGAGCCGTCGGGAGCAACCGTGACGCCTTGCGGACGATCAAGCGACGACTCCAGGGCAACTGCGCCCACCCAACTCCCCCCCGCAACCGTCGATATCTTTCCGCTCGGATCCACCTTGCGGATACGGTGGTTGTTGTAGTCGGCGATGAAGATCGAACCGTCGGGGGCGACCGCGACACCTTCCGGGTAGTAGAGGCCCGCCTGCTTCGCCGGGCCACCGTCACCGGAGAAGGAACAGCAACTTCCGTTGCCCGCGACCGTGGAGATGGTCCCGTCGGGATCCACCTTGCGGATGCGGTAGTTGCCGGAGTCGGCGATGAAGATCGAGCCGTCGGGGACGACGGCGACACCTTCCGGCTCGCTGAGGCTCGCCTGTGTCGCGGGGCCACCGTCACCGGAGAAGCCTGAACTTCCGTTGCCCGCGACCGTCGAGATGGTCCCGTCGGGATCCACCTTGCGGATTCGGTAGTTGCCGGAGTCGGCGATGAAGATCGAGCCGTCGGGGGCGACGGCGACACCACGCGGGTAACTGAGGCTCGCCTGTGTCGCGGGGCCACCGTCACCGGAGAAGTCCCCGTTTCCGTTGCCGGCGACCGTCGAGATGATGCCGGCGGGATCCACCTTGCGGATGCGGCTGTTGTAGTAGTCGGCGATGAAGATGGAGCCGTCAGGGGCGACGGCGACACCACGCGGGTAGCTGAGGTTCGCCTGTGTCGCGGGGCCACCGTCACCGGAGAAGCAGCAACTCTCGTTGCCGGCGACCGTGGAGATGGTTCCGTCGGGGTCCACCTTGCGGATGCGGTCGTTGCCGGAGTCGGCGATGAAGATCGAACCGTCGGGGGCGACCGCGACGTCGGTGGGGTCAAGGCCCGCCTGTGTCGCCGGGCCGCCGTCGCCGGAGAAGCCTGAACTTCCGTTTCCCGCGACCGTGGACATGATCCCGGCGGGATCCACCTTGCGAATGCGGTTGGTGTCCGCGTCGGCAATGAAGACTGAGCCGTCAGGGGCGACGGCAACACCGGAGGGTCCGCGAAGAACTGCCTTCACCGCGGGACTTCCGTCTCCGGTCCAGCCTCCGGCAAAGGTGGCGATCTCCCCGGGTGCCGCAGAGGCAACACCTCCAGCGACCAACATCGAGACCGCAAGGGTCAACAGCACCCACGGACGACCGTGCGCGCGAAATGTCATTGCCTCTCCCTCCCCAGGCTGCATCGCGGCATTCTTCGCCTTGCGGCACCCCTTCTCCTGTGCAAAAGCACAGTCGAAAGTGCAAACAGCCCACATCCCTAGAGCGCAATCGTTGCTTTGGTTCGTGAGGTCGCGCAGATCGCCGCGGCACCGGGTGAAGCCGGTTGGGTCGAGGTACAAGCAGATGCTGTACTTTCGGTTCATGCCGAGCAGTTCTCGAATTTCGTAAGGCTGTGAGCGGACCTTCGCTTTCCATGCTTCCGGCCAAGGCATCGAGCAGTTTGGCGGATAGCCGGGGGTCCTAGACTCCAGCATCTGCGCCCGTCTGCCTGATGGTCGAGGTGTTCGGCGACGCAGGCCGCCACGCGCGCGCGGCCGTCGGCGTGGCGGAGTTGCCTCTGGGCGTTCCGGTCGAGGTGGACGCCGTGGTGCAGGTGCGAAGTTAGGGCTCGAGCCTCCGTCCGGCGGCGCGCAGCAACGCGTTCAAGGTGGAGGGGTCTCCGCGCCAGTGAGAGGCGAGCACGCTTGAGTCCACGTGACGAAGCGAGATGCGGATGGCGAGCACCGCGACAAGAGCGTCGTCGAGCGTACCGATCACCGGGATGAACTCCGGGACCGGGTCGATGGGGGAGGCGATCCAGGCCACCGCGATCACCAGCAGGACCTTCACGTGACGTGGGACGGCGGGGTCGCGGATCAGACCCCGGAAGAGCATCGCGAGGTTCGGGATGAAGGCGGCGATCTCGCGCGCCTGACGGGGCCGTCCGACGAGGGCGAGCAGGCCGATCGCCGCAAGCCACACGCCGGCCACGACGATGAGCGCGAGAACCCAGGTTCGCATCGACGTCGATCCTACGGGGGAGGCGTCCTCGGCGCGCGAGTCGGCAGCCGAGCTACTGAGTGGCGCGCGCGCGGCGCTTGCCGGGTCTGACCACAGTCCACAGGTAGACGCCGCCGACGATCGGGAAAGCCCCCGTCAGGAATCCGATGAGCAGAGCAAGGCGCCACCACGACTCGGTGCCCACGGCGAAGTCGTCAGGATCTCGATGCGTGCAGTCGTAGGCCGGCCAGAAGAGCGTGAAGGCAAAGACCGCGAGTGCGGCGAGAATCCCGGCGAACTCGACGCTCGTGGGCATGGCTCCCCCCTGTCGAATCGAGTCTTCATGCTGACAGGTTTCGGGCGCGAGTTCCAGGCGATAGTGGGTCCTTTGCGTGGGCGGCCCGCCGACCTCAGGCCGGCCGAGACCGCGATCGGCACCACATCCGGAGTCAGATGGAACCGCACCGGGTCCGGCGCGCGCGTGGCCATCTCGTCTCGGAAGCCGGGTCTCCTCAGGTCGCGAGGTCGCGGAGGTCGGGTGTCTTCGCCTTGGCGTCGGGTTTGATCGCAGAGGCGGCGCGCTTCCCTTTGATCTTGGGCGCCGCGAGGTAAGGCGCAGAGGCTTCGCCCACGCGTTCGGCTGCGTTCAACTCGTCGTCCAGGCGCTCGAGAACCCACTCCCTCAGGAGTGCGGTGGGTTGCTCGTCGCGACGCTCGGCAAGCCGGCGGATTGCCTCAAGCCTGCTTGCGGGAATGCGAATCGCATAAACCTGCGAAGGCTCTTTCGCATACCGCCTGAGCGGCGTGAGAGGAAGGTCGTCAAGCGCGCCATCCTGGTCGATGGCGTCCTGGCGCGCGGCTTCCTGTCTGCGGGACTCGTGGGCGTACGGTTTCTTCATTGGCTCGTCTCTTGGACCTTGTCTGGATGTAGGCGACAACATCCTTCGGCCGGCGAACGGAGCGGATTCGGATCTCGTCGAGGGGAACTCCGCGATAGGTGGCATGGTGCGTCACGGCAGATCCGTAATACGAGACGTATTACGGTTCAACTGGAGCGGTTCGCGCCTATTCCTGCGTATCCCCGGAAGGTCACATCCACCCGGCGCTGTCTGTTGCCGGCGTTCTGGTGGTGCCCCGGCGTCATCGGTGTCGCCAAACCGACACCAGAAACTCTCCGCCTTGTTGCTGCTGTGCAACCGGATCGCGGGGAAGCAGCATCGATGTTCGCGGGGATTCGAGGGTGACTTTCAGCCGACGGGCGGGACGAAAACTCTGCTTGCGCCGTCCCGGTGAACGGGTGGGTCTACCGCGCGAGGTCGCGGAGGTCGTCGCGGCGGCGGGTGAAGCCGGTTGCGTCGAGGTACTCCAGAAGCGGGATTGCGTACTTGCGGCTGGTGCCGAGCAGTTCTCGAACTCGTGAGGCGGTGAGTGGGCCTTCGCGTTCGATGGCGGTCTTGATCGCGTCGCGCGCGCGCGCCAGCGTGGTCGCTGTGAACACGATCTCGCTTGAGATCTTGATCAGGTCCCCGGCATCGGTGAGCGCGCGCACAAGTTTCGCGCCGTAGGTTTGCTCCAAGGCCGCGCGCGCGGGGGGAGCGAAGCCGGCCGCATCCATCTCGCGGAGAAGTTCGGCGCGGGCCTTTTCTTGCACGGGATCCAGACGGACTTGGTGCGACGCGGCGCGCAGCAGTGGGCCGGTCTGCGTGATGTTTCCGGCCAAGGCATCGAGCAGTCCGGCGAACAGGCGGGGATCTTCGATTCCGGCAGCGGCGCGCGCGTCTTCGCGCGGCATGCCGGCGGCGAGGGGTTCGCGGGCGTGGAACTCGGCCAGCGCGTTTGCGATCGCGGTGGTGAGTTCGTCGAAGCGTGCCTGGGACACCACGAAGTCGCCGAGCGCGCGCGCGCCGGGTGGAGGCTCTTCGGTCGCCGCGAGCCATGCCAGGTCGGCGCGCGCAACCACGCCGCGTTCTTCCACCGCCAGGCGGGGAAGTTCGTGCGGCGCGGCGGCCGCGCGCGCGGCGAGTTGCGCGGCACGGGCCTCGGCGCGCGCGGCCGGGGGGTGCGCGTCGAGCACGACTCCTCCGGCAACGGTGGCGCGTCTTCCGGTGTCGCGCAGCACGACGCGGTCCAAAGGTCCGGCGGCGACCGGTTCGGCGAGCGTCAGGCGCGCGAGACCTTCTTCGCCCGCGTGCAGCGCTTTGATTCCGAACCACGCGAGGCGCGCGTCGACCTCGGCCGTGCCGATGTGTGCCTTGAAGGCGCCGCGCGCTTCCAACGGATGATCCAGCGCGCGCACCGCGCGCAGGCGCACGTCCAGGGTGGTGGTCGTTCGCCACCGTCCCGGCGCCACGATCGCGTCACCGCGCGCGATTTGATGTCGGTCCAGTCCGCCGAGGTTGAGTGCGACCCTGCTCACCGGCGAGGCTTTGGCGCGCGCGGCCTTGTGCGTCTGGATCCCTCGGATGCGCGCGCGCGATCCTTTGGGCAGCACTTCGACGGTGTCGTCTACGCGCAGGGTTCCTCCCGTCAGCGTGCCGGTTACGACGGTGCCGGCGCCCTTGATGGAGAAGGAGCGATCCACCCAGACGCGCGCGCGCCCGGCATCGTCAGGGTCTCCGGCTTCGTCGAGCATAGTGTCGATTTCGGCCAGCAGTTCGGGGATTCCGTCGCCGGTTGTCGCCGAGACGCTCACGATGGGACTGTCGTGCAGGGTCGTTCCGGAAAGGTGCGCGCGCACTGCGTCGCTTGCTGATTCCAGGTCGGCTGGGTCAACGAGGTCGGACTTGGTGAGGGCGACGACTGCGTGGCGCGCGCCGAGCAGGTCCAGGATCGCCAGGTGTTCCTCGGACTGCGGCTTCCAGCCTTCGTTGGCGGCGACCACGAACAGCGCGGCGTCCACGGGACCGGCGCCGGCGAGCATGGTGTGAACGAAGCGTTCGTGGCCGGGCACGTCCACGATCCCAACTTCGCGGCCCGACGGCAGCGTGAGCCACGCGAAGCCGAGGTCGATGGTCATGCCGCGCGCCTTCTCTTCGGCGAGGCGATCGGGGTCGATTCCGGTGAGGCGCTCGATCAAGGTGGACTTGCCGTGATCGACGTGGCCGGCGGTTGCCAGAACGTGCATCGCTACAGTGCGCGCGCCAGCGCGGCGGCAACCGCGTCGTCGTCGGACGGGTCCACGGTGCGCAGATCCAGCACGACGGATCCGCCCTCGATGCGAGCGATCACCGGCGGTTCCTGCGCGCGCAAGGCCGCTGCGAATGCAACCGGATCACGCGCAGGCACCGCGATGAGCGAGGTCGGCAGAGTTTGTCCCGGCGTGGATCCGCCGCCGGGAACGCTCACCCCGGAGACGATCTCGATGCCTTGGAGTCCGGCGATCACGACGCGCGCGCGCGCCTCGATCTGCGAGGGTTCCAGCGTGAGCATTGCTTGCACCGGCAGGACCTCGCCGCGCGCGCGCGCCCACAACGTGGCTTCCATGGCCGCCAGGGTGAGTTTGTCGGCGCGCACCGCGCGCGCGATCGGATGACGCCGGCACTGGTCGATCAGCGAACTCGATCCAACCAGGATTCCCGCTTGTGGTCCGCCGAGGAGTTTGTCGCCCGAGAAGCACACCAAGTCCGCACCGGCCGCGAGTGCGCTGCGCGCGTCGGGCTCGTCGGGGAAGGCGGGGTCCGGGGCGAGCAGTCCGCTGCCGGTGTCGTAGAGCAGCGGGATTTCACGGCCGCGCGCGATTTCTGCGAGTTCTTCAGTCGAAGGCGACGTCGTGAAGCCGGTGACTTGGTAGTTGGACGGGTGAACCTTGAGAATCGCCGCGGTCGTGTCTGCGATGGCGCGCTGGTAGTCGCGCAGGTGGGTGCGGTTGGTTGTACCGACCTCGCGTAGCACGGCGCCCGAGGCTTCCATGATGTCGGGCAGGCGGAATTCTCCACCGATCTCGATCAGTTCGCCGCGTCCGACGAGGACTTCGCGCCCACGCGCGATGGCGGCGAGCGAGAGCATGAGCGCCGCTGCGTTGTTGTTCACGATGAGCGCGTCCTCGGCGTCGCATAGCGCGGCGGCGAGCATCGCGGCGACCGGCGCGCGCCGCGCGCGTTCCCCCGTCTCAAGGTCGAACTCGACGGTGGCGGCTCCGGCTGCCTCAACAACTGCTGCGACGGCCGCGCGCGACAAAGGCGCGCGTCCGAGGTTGGTGTGAAGCACGACCCCGGTTGCGTTGATTACCCGTCGCATGCCGCGGTGTCCCAATGCGCGCACGGAGTCCAAGACCGCATCGCGCACGTCACCGACCACCTCGCCTCGCATCGCGCGCGCGCGCGCCGCATCAACCGCGTTGCGCACGATCCACCGCGCTACTGCATGCCCCGCACCGGCGAGTTCGGGGATCTCCCGCAAGAGGCGATCCACTTGCGGGATGGTCTGGAGTTCCTCCGTGCGTCGCACGCGACCATGCTACGCGGTCACGCCTACGCGAAGTCGGGATCCTCGTCTTCGAAGGACGCCAGCATCGACGTGACGGCGTCCGCGCGCGGAAGGGGCAACTCTGCAGTCTGCGCCAGTTCGTCGAGGAAGGCCTCCAGCGCTTTGCGGACTTCGTTGTCGCGCTCGGGAGCGTCGCCCAACTCGGCGTCCACCAGCGCGCGCGCGGTCTGAAACACCACGTGTTTCGACAATCGGAGCATGGCGACGATGTCTTCCAGGTCGAATGACTCCCCGGCCCGGTCCACGGTTGCAACACGGGCGCGCGCCAACTGCTCGCGCGCAGACGATTCGGGTTCCGCATACAGGGTGAGAAAAGCAAGAACGGCACGGCGCACGCTTTCGCGCACGCCGTGCCGTTCGGCCTGGGTCGCGTTGGCGACCGACGGCAGTTCGGCGTCGAACGCGTCCATCGTTCGGTCGAGAATCTCGTCGAGATGTTCCTCGACGATGGTCGCGATCCGGCGTCGGACGCTCGACACTTACAATCCCATCGTTCGCGCGATCACCAAGCGCTGGATCTCGCTGGTTCCCTCGACGATGCGGAACATGCGCACGAAGCGATAGATGCGCTCGACCGGCCCCTCGGCCAGGTACCCGGCTCCGCCGAAGATTTGCACCGCCCGGTCGGCGACGCGGTTCACCATCTCGGTGTTGTAGAGCTTGACCATCGAGGACTCTCGCATCGGCTCGAGCCCCTGATCGACCATCCACGCGAGGTGATAGGTCATCCATCGCGCGGACTCGATCTCGACGGCGGAGTCGGCCAGCATCCACTGGATCGCCTGATACTTGCCGATCGGCTTCCCGAAGGTCTGGCGGTCATTTGCGTATTCAACCGATACGCGCACGCAGTAGTCGGCGAGACCCAGGCACATCGCGCCGATGAATGCGCGCCCGGAGTTCAGGAACTTCATCGCGGCGTAGAACCCGAAGCCCTCGGTGCCCAGGATGTTTGACGCCGGCACTCGGCAGTCCTCGAAGATCAATTCGACCTGGTTTGTCTCGCCGGCCATCGTCTTCTGCTTCTTGCCGACCAAGAAGCCGGGCGTTCCCTTGTCCACGATAAACGCTGTAATGCCGCCGTTTGCGCGCTTCTCGGCGTCGGTGACCGCGAACACGATCGCGAAGTCGGCGTTCGCGCCGTTGGTGATGAAGTGCTTGCGTCCGTTCAGCACGAAGTGGTCGCCGTCGCGCACCGCGCGAGTACGGATGGCCTGCGCGTCGGATCCGGCGTCGGGCTCGGTCAGCGCGAAGCACATGGTGGTCTCGGCCTTGACCAGCGGGACGAGGTACTTCTTCTGCAATTCCGGCGACGCTTCCAGCAGCAGTCTGGTCGGAGCTTCAGGGTTCGGCGGACCGAGCACGTAGGTGGCGAAGCGCATGCCGCTTTGCGCCAGCGCCTCGACGAGCAAGGTGTAGCCGAGCGTTGACAGCCCCCATCCGCCGACCGACTCCGGAAGGTGCGCGCCGTAGTAGCCGATCTCGGCCGACTTCTTGCGCAAGCGCATCCCCTCGGCGCGCATCTCGTCCGTCCACTCGTCCTCTTGCAGTTGTGAACGAAAGCGCTCTTCCACAGGGCGCACTTCGCGGTCGAGGAACGACTTGAAGGAGGAGCGAACTTCTTCAAGTTCGGTTGGGATGGAAAAATCCATGGTCTCTCCTGGGTTCGCGGGCTCACTCGGTCCGGCAAGGATATCCGCCGCATCGCCGAATGCGGGAACCGACCTCAGGCCGGCTTCCGACCGGACGGTCGGCGCGCGCCCCACGTCGGGTTGGGTCCCAGCCCGATCCTCTGCGAACATACGGGGGATGAATCGACCGGACCGACCTTCGTTCGTTCTGCCGGTTGAGCCGCCGGGCGAACCTGCGGTCCCGCGCGACTCCGCGACCGTCATCGTCGTGCGCGACGGCGCATCCGGGCTCGAGGTGTTCATGCTCGAGCGCCACCTGCGCAGCGACTTCGCCGGCGGCGCGTACGTGTTTCCCGGCGGAACGCTCGATGTGGGCGACTCCTCGCCGGAGCTGGCCGCGCACACCGACGGCTGGTCGTCCGCCGCGGCACGCGAGATGGGGGAGGCCGACGAAGACCGGGCCCGCGCGCTCGTGCTGTGCGCGATTCGCGAGACCTTCGAGGAGGCCGGGATCTTGCTCGCGCACGACGGGCAGGGCCGCCCGGTTCGACTCGACCCGGCCGAGGCCGATCGCTGGCGCGCGTACCGGCGCGCGCTGCAGGCCGGCGAGGTTGATCCCGCAGAGGGCGCGCGCCGTGCAGGGGTTCGCTTCGCGGCGGACGCGTTGCGGTTCTGGGCTCGCTGGATAACCCCGACGATGTCACCTCGGCGCTACGACACACGCTTCTTCGTTGCCGTGATGCCCGAGGGCCAGGTACCGCTGCACGACGATATCGAGACCACGGCGAGCGCTTGGGTGCGTCCCGACGACGCCGTCCGGCGCGCGCTTGCCGGCGAGTTCTCGATCATCTTCCCGACGCGCAAGATCCTGGAGTCCCTCGCGGAGTTCTCAACGGCGCAGGAGGTGTTCGACGCCGCGGTCGGTCGCCCGGCCGAACCGGTGTTGCCGCTGGTTGTCATCGAGAACGGCGAGGGGCGGATCTTGATGCCCGACGGCACCTCGCACGCGCCGTGATTGACCCCGGCCGGCCGTCGAGGGTCGTGCGTCTTTCGCCGGTGGTTCGTGTCGTGACGGCTCCCAACCCATCTGCGATGACGCTGGAGGGCACGAACACCTACATCGTCGGCGCGCGCGCGCCCGTCGTGATTGATCCCGGTCCCGACCTCGGCGGTCATCTGGAGTGCGTCTTGGAGGCGGCCGGGTCGCCATCGCTGGTACTGCTCACCCACTGGCACCAAGATCACGCCCAGGGGGCGCAGCGGTTGGCCGCGATGGCCGCAGCGCCGCTTGGGGCGTTCACTGGAACGGCCCAAGACGCCGAAGCCATCGCCGACGGGGACCGGATCCGGGCCGACGAGGTGACGCTCGTCGCGATGCATACGCCGGGGCACGCTGCCGATCACCTTTGTTTCCTTCTGGATGATGAGCGCGCGGTCTTCACCGGAGATCATGTGCTTGGGCACGGCACTACCGTCATTGCTCATCCCGAGGGAGACATGGCTTCGTACCTGGACTCGCTTGAGCGCATTCGCGCCGCGGCGCCCGTCCGGCTTTACCCCGGGCACGGCCCGGTCGTCGAAGACGCCGCGGCGGTGCTCGACTACTACATGCGGCATCGCCATGAGCGGGAGGCCGAAGTGCTGGCGGCGATCGAAGCCGGAGATGGTTCGATCACCGCAATGGTGAGGCGCATCTACGCCGCATATGATCCGGCGCTGTATGGTGCCGCGGCGCTCAGCGTGCGCGCGCACCTCGAGAAGTTGCACCGCGAAGGCGCGGTGGAGGAGCGGGACGGAACATGGCGCACGACACGCTGATCTGCCCGAGATGTTCGGCAGCCTCGGCGGCGACCGCACGCTACTGCGGCACGTGCGGCGCCCCCCTGACGGCGCAACCGCGCGAGGAGCGCCGGATAGTGACGGTCTTGTTCGGCGACGTTGCCGGTTTCACCGAGTTGAGTGAGCGTCGCGACGCTGAAGAAGTCAAGGCGATCGTGGACCGCACGTTCGATCAGGTGTCGGAGATCATCGAGCGTTTTGGCGGCCGGGTGGACAACGTCATCGGCGACGAGATCATGGCCGTGTTCGGGGCGCCGGTCGCACACGAAGACGACGCCGAACGCGCCGTGCGCGCCGCCTTGGAGATTCGCCGGACGCTGGACGCCGAGTCCGAGATACTGGAGCGCGAGCGGGGTTTCCCGTTGCGCATGCATATCGGTTTGAACACCGGAGAGGTCGTCGCCGGGTTCGTCGGCGGTAGCGACACCTACACGGTCCTGGGCGATGCGGTGAACACCGCGCGCCGGATCGAGGAGGCGGCGGATCCCGGACAGGTGTTGGTTGGAGAGTGGACCTACGAGGCCTCGCGTCAGGCAATCGAGTACCTCGAGGTCGGGCAAGTCACTGCGAAGGGGAAGCGGCTGCCGGTAACGGTTTGGGAGGCCGTCTCTGAGCGCGGGTTGCCCGGCCACCGCGCCGGACGGCCGTCGCCGCTGATCGGGCGCGAGGAGGAACTCGCACTGCTCGAAGCGCTCGCCGGAATGGTGCGCCGCGACCGCCGTCCGATCGTGGCGACGCTCGTTGGAGAGGCCGGAATGGGCAAGAGCCGCGTCTGCGCGGAGTTCGCGCGCGTTGCCGAGGCGGCCGGGACGCGGGTTCTGCGGGGGCGCTCGCTGCCTTACGGCACCGCGTCGCCGGCGTTTGCGCTCGAGGAAATGGTGCGTGAGGCGCTGCGCTTGGACGCCGGCATGCCGGCCGAACAGGCGCGAGAAGTGCTGCGCGCGCGCCTGGAGGACCTTGGACTCGGGGCCGAGACCGAGCGCGCGATGGCGCTTCTTGGACTCGGTGGTTCGGTGCCTGTGCGCGACACGGTCGCCGGACCAGGGGCAGCTCCTGCGGGCGTCGCCCACCCCTTGCTGGAGTCCGCGCGGAAGATCCTCACCGCCGTCGCCGATCGCGAGGGGACGCTCGTGCTGTCTTTTCACGAGATGCATTGGGCCGAGGACGCAGTGCTGGACTGGGTGGCCGAGTTGCAGCGCTCACAAGCCGCACCCATCCTGACGTTGTGCTTGGCTCGCCCCAGACTGCTCGACCGGAAGCCGAGGTGGTTGGGCGGGGTTGGCTCAGTGGTCGTGCAACTCGATCCGCTGCCGCGCGACCGGGCCGGCGAGATGTTGGACGGCTTGGCGTCCGGACTCGGCGCGGCGCTACGCGAGAGCGTGCTCGACCGCGCCGGCGGGAACCCCTTCTACCTGGAGGAGTTGGCGCACCTGCTGGTGGACCGGCCCGAGGCGGGCCCCGACGTGGCGGTTCCGATCTCGGTGCAGGCGCTGGTGGCCGCGCGCCTGGATTCGCTTGCGCCCGACGAAAAGCGTTTGCTGCAAGACGCCGCCGTCGTCGGAGAGCAGTTCTGGCTCGGAGCTCTGCGCCGCCTGCGTTCGGCCGAAGACGGAGAGGATGCCGTCGAGTCGTTAGTCGCCAAGGAGTTCATCGAGCCGTTCGAAGGGGTCGTGTTGCCGGGCGACCACGGGTATCGGTTTCGCCAGACGTTGGTCCGCGAGGTGTCCTACAACTCGGTTCCCAAGCATGTGCGCGCGCGCCAGCATGCCGACGTCGGCGCCTGGCTTGAGGAAGTCGTGCGTACCGCCGGCAAGGAGCGCGAGTTCTCCGACTTGATCGCCTACCACTACGAGAGCGCCGCCCTCGCCGCACGCGAGGTCGGCAGCGAGCAGTCGGGGGCCGAGATCAAGGCGCACGAGTACTTGCTGCGCTCTGGCGAGGAGGCCCTCGGCAAGGATGCCTCGGGAGCGGCGCGCGGGTTCTTCCAGCGCGCGCTCGCGTTCGCCAAGAGCGACGCCGATCGCCTGTCTCTGCGCATCCGTCTGGCGGAGTCGCTCGTGGCGATCTGGCAGCACGAGGCTGCGGAGGAGAGCATCAAGGAAGCCTTGGCGGCCGCGCGCCGGCTGGGGGACCGCGCGACCGAGGGCCGCGCGCTGCGTCTGCTCGGCGATTCGCTGCGTATGCGCGGGGACTTCGAGGGCGCGCGTGAGCCGATCCAGAAGGCCTGGGAAATCGCAAGACTGGTCGGCGACCAGCGCGAGGAGGCTGAGGGCTTGCGCTCGCAGGGACTGCTCGCGATGGCCGAGGGCCAGTGGTCTTCGTCGGAGAAGTGGTTCGGCGACGCACTGGAGCGCTATCGCGCGCTCGGTGATCGCCGCGGCGAGGGCTGGGCGCTACAGAACCTCGGCTGGGCGAGCATGCTGATGGGGAAGGGCGACGAGGCGCTTGCCTACCTGCAAGACGGAGAGCGCGTGTTCGCCGACATGGGCGACGAGGAAGGTGTCGGCTGGTGTGTCGGCATCGGGGGCTGGGTCCTGCTGCTGCGCGGCGAGGTCGGGCGTGCCGGAGAGATCGCGGAGCGACTCGAGCACCAGTTGCGCGTTCACTCCACCGAGTACGCGCGCAACGTTGGTTTCGCGCTGGATTTGCAGCGGATCTTGTTGGCCTACGTCAGCGTCCTGCGCGCGCACTTTGCCGAAGCCGAGGCCGGCGCGCGCGCCGCGATCGGAGCCGGGCAATCGGCGGCTTGGGTCCTGGCGCTCGGGCGTTATCCGCTGTTCATCTCGGCGATGCTCGGCAGGCGCCTCGGGGACGCGCGCGCGGCTGCCGAGGAGGGCGCGCGTGCGGCTCGCTCGTTCGGCGATCCCTTCTACGAGGGCCAGTGGTGGTTCGCTCGGACGTGGCTCGCGTTTGAAGAGGGACGCATCGACGAGGTGGAGTCGGCGCTGGACGCTTTGGCCGAGCGCGGCGAACTCGGGCGACTTTGGTCGGGGAGTTCGGGCGTAGTGTGGCTGCGCGCGCGCGTCTTGCAGGCGCGCGGAAAGCTCGACGAAGCGCGCGAGTTGCTTCGCGCCGGCGGTGGACGCGAGAACATCGGGTTGATTTCACCGTCGTGGTGCCGGGCATTGCTGGCCGAGATCGAGGCCGAGCGCGGTGACATCCACGCCGCCGCCGCCGCCGCCGCCGAGGCTGTGGAGTTGGCCGGAGAGCGAACGATCGCGCGCATTCGCGCCGAGTGCGCGCTGGCCGCCACGCAACTCGAGGTCGGGGATGCGAACTTGGCCGAGCAGACGCTGCGTGGAGCGCTGGCGGCGTTGGAGGAGACCGACTGGAGCTACCGCAAGGTGCGCGCGCTTGCGTTGCTCGCTCGCATCCTCGACGCGCAGCGGCGTCACGACGAAGCCGCCGAAGCCTTCGATCGCGCGCGCGACATCATTGCCGCCCTGCCGCCGGGAACCGACACCGGCCCCGCCAAGGCCGTCCTTCTCGGCTAAGGCTGGCTTCGCCTGCTTTCACCCGTTATCGTTCCGGGTGCGTCTTTGTAGCGCCGCCCAGACGAGGGGGAAGCGATGTTCCAAAGGATCGTCGTCGGCACGGATGGATCGGGAACCGCGGCCGCAGCGGTTCGACACGCTGCGGAGCTGTGCAAGACCTTCGGCGCTGAACTGATTGCGGTCAGCGCGTATTCGACGCCGCGGGAGGCTCCGCCGCCGCTTGCCGACGCTCAAGGCTTCCCGGGGTCGGAGGTCGCGGCCGGCCTCCTTGAGGACGTCGAGAAGCGCTACGGGTCGCAGGTCAAGATGCGAACCATCGCGCGGGAAGGCAGCGCCGCCGACGCGATCATCGAGGTTGCCGAGGCCGAGAGTGCGGACCTGATCGTCGTCGGGAACAAGGGCATGACAAGCGCAAAGCGGTTCTTGCTCGGCAGTGTTCCGAACGCCGTCTCGCACCATGCCCCTTGTCATGTGCTGATCGTGCACACGACCGACGAGTAGACGAGGACTGCATGTACACGAACATCCTGGTTGCCACCGACGGTTCCGCGACGGCGCAACGCGCCGTTCGCATGGGCGTGGGGATTGCTGGAGCCCTTGGAGCGAAGATCACGGTTCTACACGTGGGCGATGCTTTCGAGGGCGAGACCGTCTTGTCGAAAGTTCGCGACGAGCACGGCGACGTTCGCACGCTTACGGTCTCGGGAGATCCGGCCGACAAGATCCTGGAGGTTGCCGAGAGCGACCGGTCGGATCTCATCGTGATCGGAAACAAGGGGATGTCGGGCGCGAAGCGCTTCTTGCTGGGCAGCGTTCCGAACAAGGTGTCGCATCACGCGCCCTGCAACGTCCTGATCGTCAAGACGACTTAACGTCTACGGCCCCTCGCTTCGATTGGATGCCGTCGGCATCCAATTCGGCGGGCGGCTCCGGAAACGAAGTGAGGGGGCCGCGTGGCCCCCTCACTCGAGATCGATAGGATCAGATCTTGAAGAAGCTGGTCCTGGCCGGCTGCGCCGAGCGGTTCCCGGCGCCGTCGATGGCCACCGCTTCCACGGTGTAGAAGCCGGACGGCAGAGCTGCCGCGTCGAAGCTCCACTCGACACTGGTCTTGACCGGGCAGTCCTCGCAGACTGCGTTCCGTTGAAGGACGGCCTCGCCGCGGACATCGAAGGCCGTGATCTCAACTGCGAACACGCTTCCGATCACCGTCGCCGGCTTATCCGCGGCGGCCCCAGTGAGGACTGCCGGCACACCCGGAGTGAACAGGCTGTAGTTCGGCGTGTCGATCGTGACCGTCGGCAGGTCGGCGTCGACATCGAAGATGCGTTCGGCCGAAAGCGCACCGGCGTTGTAGTCGTCGTCGCGCGCTCGTGCCCGCAGCGCGTGCGTGCCCGAAGCGAGCTTCACTCCGATCGTCCAATTGCCGGTTGGGCTCGACGAACCGCTACCTACGACCTCGGTTCCTCCGGCTTTGACCAGTTCCACGCGCGCGTTCGCCTCGGCCAGGCCTGAGACCGTGAACGACCCCCGCTGCAGGCTCCCGCCGTCCGGAGAAGAGATCGAGGGAGCCGCGGGGCCGACGGTGTCCTTGAGTGCCGTCCCCGACCTCGCCGGGCCGGTGTTGCCCCCGGCGTCGGTCAACGTCGCCCTTGCGGTCAGCGTTCCGTCGGTCAGGCCGGAGAGATTCAACTTGATGGTGGCCTTGCCGCCGGTCAGTGTTCCCGAACCGGTCACCGGCAAGGTTGCCGGGTTGGTGTCATCGACCGACACGTTCGCCCGCGTGCCTGCTTCGCCTTCGACGTTGATCTCGGCTGCGCCGGCGTTGCCCTGGGCGACCGTGCCGACGAACGCGACGCTGGTCGGTGCAACCGGAGCCACGGTGTCCTTGGTTGTTGTCCCGGTTCCCGCCGGGCTCGTGTTGCCTGCGGGGTCGGTTGCCACGGCCGACAGCACGACGCCTCCGTCGGTGAACGCCGAGGCGTTCACCGTGACTGCGTATGCGCCGCTGGGGCCTGCGGTCCCTGATCCGGTGGCCGTGGTGGGTCCCTGCGATGCGGTGACTGTGACGGAACTACCGGCCTCGGCCACGCCCGAAACTGGGACCGCAGCCGTGTTGCCGGGTCCGATGACGGGGGCACCAACGGTCGGCGCGCTCGGTGCAGTCGTGTCCTTGATGTGGGATGCCTTTGCGATGGCGCCGAGGTTACCCACGGCGTCTTTCCACTGCCCCTTGAAGTAGAAGATCCCTTCGGGGAGCGCGTTCATACAGGTGGTGTTGATCGTGGAGACGTTGGTGGGCGTCACCGACCAGCGTCCGCAGTTGGCCGTCGGCATGTTGCCTGCGGCGTCCTCGAACCACACCTCGGCCGACGCCGCGCTCGCCCCGGCGTTCTCCTTCCAGCCGACCGGGACGCTCTGCGCCTGGATCTCGGCAGGACCGACGAACTGATCCGAGTCCCCGAAGTAAACGGTTCCATCGGGACTGACGGTGTCCTTGGATGCTGCGTCGCTCGCGGTGCTGCTGGTGTTGCCTGCGGGGTCGGTGGAGCGGACCGTCGCGGTGATGGTTCCGTCGGCGAGCGAAGAGGCGTTCTTGCTCACGGTGACGGCGCTTCCGGTCAACGCAACGGTGCTGACGATCGAACCGGTGCCCGAGTCGGTCAGCGACAGGGCCGCTGTGTCGCCGTTGCCGCCGGTGACGCTGATAGACACGGCGGTGACGTTGGACCCCGTGATCGGGTCCGTGTCGATGACGACCGACGGAGTAAAGATGACGGTGTCCTTTTGTGCGACGTTGTCCGAAATCCCAAGATCGCCGTTCCAGGGCGCTCCTCCGTGATCCGAGACGCGCGCGCGCCCGCACAGGTAGGCGCCTTCTTCGAGACCGGTCGCGTCAAAGGGACCGATGTGGAAGGTCCCGGTGCCGCCGGCTGCGACGATCTTATATGGAAGGAGTTGGGTTGAGTTCGCGCAGGTCGGGGCGGTCGCCACCGCAACGTCGGCGACGACGTGCGTGATGCCGGCCGTCGTGCTGTAGGTACCGTTCACATAGAGCCCTGCGCTGATCTCGGCGGCGTTCAACCAGTTGTCGCCGTTGCCGTCCTCGAGGTGTACCGTCGGAGCGGCTTCTGCGGCGTACGCAGGCATCACCCCAACGGCACCGACTGCCGTCGTGAGGCAGACGACAAGCGTCAGCGAACGTGCGCCTAGCTTCACTCGCTTGAGCATCGTGTTCTCCTCCACTGGCGTCGCTGCGAATCCGGTTTCCGGGTTGCGAGCCCGTATCCGCACGAAGCACGCCTGCTTGCAACGTCTATAAACCAATAGGCGGAATACCCGCCAACGAGGGAGATTCCCTGTTCGGGTAGCCATTTCCTGCCCACGAGGCACTACCTACCCAGGTTGTTCCGTTTTGGCTTGATTTGGGATTGCGGCGGGTCCTGGTGTCCGGCAGCCGGCGACGCGAGTCTCTAGATCAAGTCCGTATCGGCGGCGAGCCGGAGGCGTCCGTGGAACGCGCAGGACTCCGCCGGACAGTCGGTGAGGGACGCGGTAACGACCAGCGTCTGCAATCCGGGCGTGTATTCGCTTCGCGCCGGCCCGTGCTGGGTGCATAGTCCGACTCGCGTGGCGCCCTCGACGGGCAGTCCGGTGCCGGTGCAACCGAATGCGACGACGAGATTCCCCGAGGCGTCGAACCAATTGAGGGTCAGTGTGCCGCGCGCATCGAAATCGACAAGATCGGCGCTCGTGCCGATCGTCGAGACGTAGCGGGAGCCGTTGACCAGGAACACCTCTGAGCACGATCCACCGTCTGCCAGGGTCGCAGTTCCGGTGCACGATGCCTCGACCTGCGTCGCCCCGGCTTGTGTGAACGAGATGGTCGCCGGCTTAGACCGGTTTCCCGCGCTGTCGATCGCACGGACTTCAACGCGATACGCGCCGGCGAACAGGCCGACGTTTGTTATCCACTTCACCGAAGGGACGGGGCAGGCAGGGCTGCAGGTCGCCATTTCCGTACGAACCAATAGCCTGCTGGTTGATTCGAAGTACTTAAGCTCGACGGCCTTGACTCCTGCCGACTCGGTCGGACCTTGGTCGGTGGCCGTTCCGGTGATGGTGGCGGCATTCGTAGCAGTTGAGAACGTCGATTCGTCGGGCGTTGTGATTTCTACCGACGGCCGCTGAGCGTCCACGAAGATGGTGCGCGGTGTCGTCGACGGACTTGGGACCTCGGTCCCGTCCAGCGCGCGCGCGGTGATCAGGCGCTCTCCGCTGTTGAGTCCGACGTCGGTGCGCCAGGCTCCGCGCGCGTTCGCTTGGGTCCGTCCGATGCGAACGGCACCCTCATACACCTCAACGTATGACGCCGGCGTGGCGGTGCCCGAAACTGCAAAGACGCCACGAACGAGCGCGTTTTCAGCCGGGGCGTCTATGACGGGTGCCGCGGTGGCTCCATGGGCGGCGAGGGGTCCCAGCGAAGCGAGGAACAAGGCGCCCGCCGACATGATCATGACGCCGCGCATTGTGCGCGTTCCGGTTGTTCTCGTGCCGATCGCGTCGACCTCCTGGCTGGCTCGCGCCGGCGAGCGATCTCCACGCCCGAATTCGCCGGAGAGAATGTTCCGACCTAAAGGCTTTTCGCCGCTTTTGGTGCGAACTCCTGCCGTGTCGTGACATCAGTCATCGAAGGGGACGATGTGGCGCCCCGTTTTGCCGCAATGTCCGAGGTGAGATCGGCCACGGGGCCTTGACGAAGCTCACGGATGTATCGGGGAGGAACTCCTGCCGATTCAGATGGCGATCAGAGTGGTGGATGCCGGTCTCGACCGGTTTCCCGCGAGGTCCACCGCGTAGGCTCGTACGGTGTAGACGCCGGGTGGTAGCGAAAGCAGCGCGCGCCACGTGACCGGCGTCCCCGGGCATTCGGGACACGAAGAGGCCGTGACGGTGCGCGCGCGCACACCGGTGATCGCGTTGTCGATCTCCAGTTCGATACGGCTGATGCCGTGGTTGTCGGTCGCAGTCCCAGTCACCGCTGGATCGTCCAGGGGTGTCACGAGGACGGTGCCGCTCCCGTCGACGGCGACGATGGGGCGAGTCGCATCGACGAAGAAGTTGCGCCAGGGGGTCGTGCCGCTGGCGTTTCCTGCTGCGTCGAACGCAACCGCACGGACCGAGTGCGCACCCTCGGACAGCGTCTGACCGAAGGTCCATTCGCCCGACGAGCCGCCGGCGGCCGCTGTGCCGACGAGGGCGGACCCTTGGTAGACGCGAACGACCACGCCGGGTTCAGCGGTGCCGCGGAAGGTGACGAATCCCGGTTGCGTCGACCCGATCGATGGGGCCGTGATCGCGGGCGGATCCGGTGCCGTGTAGTCGGCCGGTCGATTGATCGTGAAAGAGCGCGGAGTCGAGGGGACGGCCGCGTTTCCGGCGGCGTCGATTGCGATCGCGACGATCGTGTGCCCTCCGTCTGTAAAGGAAATGGCGAGCGCCCAGTCCCCGGCGCCGTTGGCGTAGGTCTGCCCGATTATCGCGGTCTGTTCGCGGATGACGACCGTTGATCCCGACTCGGCGTTTCCGGCAACCAGGATCGAGGCAGCGTTTAGCGTGTTTCCCGCCGATGGCGAGGTGATCAGTGCGGGCGCGGGTGCGATGGTGTCGACGGTGAAGGACGTCCGCATCGACGGAGCGCTTGCGTTCCCGGCGGTGTCGACGGTGATGGCCATGATGCTGTGTGCGCCGTCGGGGAAGCTCGCTGTGGCCGACCAGGATCCCGCGCCGTCTGCAAGCGTGGTTCCGACCAGGTTTTGACCTTCGAACAGCCGGACGCGCGCGCCGTCTTCCGCGGTTCCAGAGAAGGCCACTGTGTGCTGGTTAAGAAAGTCCCCATCTTGCGGGGAGGAGATGACCGGCGGTGGCGGCGCGATAGTGTCGACCGTGAACGATCGCGCGGCCGGCGCTCCGGTGTTCCCGGCGACATCGGTGGCGGTGATCGAAAGCGATCGGGGTCCGTCTGTGAACTGGATCGAGGCGCTCCACTCTCCGGAGTGGTTCGCCGCGACCGTCGCTCGAAGCGAGCCGTTGTCGCGCACGCGAATGGTCGACATCGGTTCCGCGGTTCCCGAAACCTCCACGGCCGGCGACGAGACGAAGTCGCCTTCGACGGGAGTCGCGACGATTGGCGCACCCGGGGCGGTGAGGTCGACCGTGAACGTGCGTGACAGAGATGGACCGTCGGTTTCGCGACCGTCGAAGGAGGATGCCGTCACGACATGCGCGCCCTCGGCGAAGGTCAGCGTAGCCGACCAGCGCCCTTGGTTATCGGCCGTTCCTGCGGGTTGAATCGAGGAACCTTCGGCGATGCTCACGGTGCTGCCGGGCTTCGCCGTTCCCGTCATCGTGACGGCCGACGTGTTGAGAATCGCTCCATCCGTGGGGGCGGTGATCAGCGGGGGATGCACCATGCTGTCGTGCAGGAACGTGATCGTCCCGGATTCGGGGCTCGTGTTTCCGGCTTTGTCGACGGCGTGGACGATGATGGCGTGCTCGACGCCGTCCTCGTTGCCATAGGGGAGTTCTACGACGAAAGAGCCGGCCGTGTCGGCGCGTCCGAGAGCGAGTACTTCGTCGTTTTCCAAGACCGTCAGGCGCGCGCCGGGTTCCGCGCTGCCTTGAACTACAACGATCTGGTCACTGATGGTTTGGCCGTCCGACGGATGCGACACCACCGGTGCGGCAGGGGGCGTGTCGTCGATCGCGAACAGGATCGACACGTTGGTGCAGTCCCCCGGGACGTAGGGACAAGCGTGAATCGCCGCGCGATAAGGGCTCAGCGCTTCGTCGAGTGGATTGGCCGGACGGAACGAAATCGAGTCGGTGCGTCCGATCGCCGACTCCGAACCCGACAGGTAGGTGTTTCCGCTCACGCGGTTGCCGGAGGCATTGCGCAACACAAACGTGGAAGGGGGCATCGTCAGGTCGCGGTCGAATGTCGCGCTTAGCACCGGCACGTCTTCCGAACGCGCGGATGCATCTTGTCTGGGAGTCGACGACTCCAGCATCGGCTCGTTGACGGCGTGCGCGGGAACCCCGGGGAGCATCAACGCCAGAACAGTGACGACCACCGCGCGCGCGCGAAATCCTCTTCGGTGGACGCTCAAGGCGTTTGCGAGAAGGAGTGAGTTCCTGTTTGTCGTTTTTACCGGCAGGAGTTTCCGCGCGCCGGCGCGCGCACGGGTTCTGCGTCCCGCGGGTTCGTTCCCGGATCCTTGCCTCACAAGCTCACCGTCAGGTTCGTGATCGTGATGGTTGCCGGCGCAGAGCGATTGCCTACGCGGTCGAGAGCCCAAGCCTTGACGATGTAGCGACCCGTCGGGGCGAAACGCGTCTCCCAGGAAACCAGGCTCGCGAAGGGGCATCCCGCACACGAAACCGTGCGGGATGCGACCCCCCGTCCCGCCATGTCGATGAAGTCGAGCGTGATGGACTGAACGCCGAAGTTGTCCTGCGCTCCTCCGGTGATCCGGACCGGCTGAAGCGGAGTGAAGAAGGTTTCATCCGACGTCGAGATCGACACGACGGGGGGATCGGCGTCGACGACGAACGCGCGCGGCTCCGATACGGCGCCGAGGTTGCCTGCCGCGTCGCGCGCGCGCGCCATGACGGAGGCAATGCCGGAGCCGGCTTCGATGCGCACGCTCCAGCGTCCGTCGACCCCGGCAGCTGTGATTGCCGAGACGATGTTGTTGCGGATCACGAGTACCGTCGCTCCCGGTTCGGCCACTCCGTGGACGACGGCTGTCGATGGCGAGACGATCTCACCCTCTTGAGGGGACTCGATTCGTGGGGGCTCCGGTGGTGTCAGGTCGACCGTGAACGTGATTGTCGAGGACTGCGATCCGATGTTGCCGGCAGCGTCACGCGCGCGCGCGAAGATCCGGTGCATGCCTTCGGCGAAGTTCAGCGTGACATTCCAGGTTCCGCCCTCGCCCGCAGTCACCGTCTGGAGGGCGTTCGCCTCGTAGATCGTTACGGCGCTACCTGGTTCCGCGCGCCCGGTCACTTCGACGGTGGTTGTGCCGGTGGAACTGCCTTGCGCGGGAGTCGACACCGTGGGGGCCGTCGGAGGAGTTGTGTCGACCGCGAACGCGACGGCGCCGGACGCGCTGCTTTGGTTTCCCGCAGCGTCGGTGGCGCGCGCGCGCGCCGAGTAGTTCGCGTCCGCAAGGCTGCGGGTGACGCTCCACGTTCCGTTCGCGAGGGCCGTGGTCTCGACGACCGCGCTCGGGTCGATCGAGACCTGGATGCGCGCGCGCGGCTCGGATGTTCCCTCGATGGTTACCGAGGAGTAGGGCACGGACGATCCCGCGCTCGGTTGCGTGATCACGGGTGCGAGGGGTGTTGCCGTATCTACGAAGAAGGTGACCTGCGACGAGGGGCTGCTCCAGGCGCCGGACGCGTCGCGCGCGATCGCAGAGATCGTGTGCGTCCCGTCGGCAAAGGGAATGTCAGTCGTCCAACGACCGCCCGCGATGCCGGTGTCGGCGAGCACCGAAGTCCCCTCGGTCACGCGAACCAGCGTTGCGTCGCCGGGAACCGATCCCGCAACACGGGTGATCGCGGCGTTGCCCCATGTTCCGTTCGCAGGCGTGTCGATAGAAGGCGCCCCAAGTGAAGCCAAAGCCGGCGTCGGTATCGACGTTGCGGCTACGGCGAGGAGTGCGAGTGTCGCCATTCGTCTGGCGCGCAACAGCAGCGGTCCGATCTCCGCCTTCTTTCGGACGTATGGAACCGGCTCTTTACCTATCAATTTCCCCATACGTCCGGAGAATCCTCCCAGGGTTCGACGCGCAAACCGTCGAATCGTACGAAGCGGAAAAACGGCACACTAAGCTCCGAGGAACGCACCGATCATCGAAGCGAACCCTTCCAGATCGTCGTACATGGCCAGCGTCTCCGGCCAGATTTCCAACTGGGCGTCGGGAAGGATGCGGCACAGCCGTCGAGCGATCTCGGCATCGTGAATGGGATCGCCTTCGTGTCCCGTGACCAGAAAGGGTGCGCGAACGGCCTTGAGCGCCGCGGCGTCGTAGAGGGGGGGTTCGCCTGTGGCGTAGGCCCGAATCGCTCGGGGGACCCCCGTCGAGTTCATCCGCATGATCCGATCGCGAACGATCATTCGCCAGTACGGGCGCCTGGTCAGCAAGGGCGAATGTTCCGCCGAGGCGAGTGCCCGCTTGGCGACTTCTTCGAGGGGAAGGGTCTCCAGATCGTCGGCCAGGGGGCCGAAGGAAACTGCGGGACTCTTGCGATCGATTCGTGCAGGCATGAACAACGCCGCGCGCTCGAAGCGCTCGGGGTTGTCGGCGACGAGTGAAAGGATCGCTCCGGCGCCGACCGAAATCCCGAACGCGCGAGTCGCCCCGTACAGGGACGCGACGGCTTCGAGGTCGCGCCGCATCGCGTCGTGCCCGTACCCGGCATCCTCGGCAGGGCACTCGCTGCGGCCGTGGCCGCGCAGATCGAACAGCACCCGCGTTCCCGGCGTGCGCGCGGCAAGCGGCGCCAGGTCCGCGGTTGAGCCCGTCACGCCGTGGGCGAATACAGTCACCGGGGTTCCACGGCCGATTACTTCGACCCACAGTGCGCAGTCGGGACCTTGGATGAGTGTCACGGCCGACAAGGCTAACCGACCAAGCGGTATCCTGGGTGTGAGATGGCCGACATTAGAGCAGTTCAGAGCGACGACTTCGGGCAATCCGTTCGGATGACGAGCGACCGGGTCTTGGTGCGCAAGGAGGCGGAAGGCGAGCGCCAGTCCAAAGGCGGCTTGCTCATCCCTGCGACGGCGCAGAGCGTCAACAAGCGGTGCGTGTGGTCCCAGGTTGTTGCCGTCGGCCCGAACGTGCGTGCCATCGAGACGGGCGATCAAGTGTTGCACTTGCCCGACGGCGGACTCGAGGTAGAGATCCGCGGCGAGGACTACATCTTGTTGCGCGAACGCGATGTGCACGCCGTGGCAAGCAATCGTATGGACGGCGGCACCGGGCTGTACCTTTAGCAACCTGTAGCAGGAACCGCTTCGCGCACGCCGAAACCTGCTCCCGACGCTCGTCTGCGATCGGGGGAGTCATGCGAATCGGAAGACCTGTTGTTTCGGCATTCCTGGTTGCGGTGCTCATCGCATCGGCAGGTAGTGCTGATCCGGTTACGCAGGCAGCGTGCCCGGGGGCGGCCGTCGTCGGGACCCGGTTGTCGTTGGGCGCCGATGTCTTGGAGAACCTTGCTTTTTGGCAGGGATCGCTGTGGATCTCGGATTCGACGGCTTCGAGCATCCGCCGGTTCGACGCCGCAGGTGCGGAGTTGGCGGGAATCGACGGCGTCTCTTCTCCCGGCGGGCTGGCCGCGGGATCCGACGGTCTGATGTACGCGGGAACGGGCAACGCGGCTGCCGGTTCGATCGCGCGCACCGGAGAGGCCGGCGTCATCCGCTTCGATCCGGCAGGCGTGGTCACACCGTTCACCTCCGGATTCGACATGGCGAACGGTTTGGCTTTCGACGGCGACGGGAACCTGTGGGTGTCCAATGATTTCGGCGATGGGCTGGTACGCATTGATCCGTCGGGGGTGTGGGCTAAGTTCGTGACCAACGCCTGGGGGATGAATGGTCTGGTTGTCGACGGCGGAGTGATGTACGCGGCGGTGACGTTCGATCAGCGTTCGCCGATCTTGCGGCTCCGCCTTGGAGCCGATCCGGCGGTCGAATCCGTGATGCCGCTTACCACAGGGGTTGCCTCGATTCGGCCGGAAGTGTTTGCCGACCCCGACCTCGATCAGCCGCTCGTCGTCAAAGGGCTCGACGACATGACGCAGGGACCCGATGGCGCCCTATACGTTGTCGGAAACGGGTCTGGGGAGCTGTTGAGGGTTGATCCCTCAACCGGGGATGCATGCGTTGTCGCAGCGGGACTTCAGAACCCGTCCAGCGTGCGAGCCGCGCCCGAGGACGGCGGTTTCTCCGATGGCAACTCAGAGACCGTTGATTTCTGGATCACCGAGTTCTCTGGTCGCGTGCGCACCGTCGTGTACACGCCTTAGCAGCCGTCCGAAACGACAAAGAGAGGGCGCTTGCCCTCTCTTTGTGTGAAGTCTGGGACTACGCCTCCGGTGCGGCCAACACCAGGAACCCGATCGGGGCGGACTCAGGGGAAACGTTACCCGCGAGGTCCACGGCGGCGACCTTGACGTTCCAGTATCCCGCCGGCAATTCGGCCGTGAAGGAGAAGGTCGTGTTCTGCGGGCACAGACCGCCCGAGCACGTGGAATCCTGCGTGAGGCGGAGCTGGCGAGCTTCGTCCGTGCGCGGGAAGGTCACGACCGGGTTGAAGAAGTGAAGTTCGACTCGCGCGATGCCGGAGCCGTCCTTGATGTCGGAGGCCTTGCCCTCGAACACAACCGGGTCGCCGGGGGCGACGATCGAGGCGGGGTACGTCTCTAGCAAGGGAGCCTTTGGAACGCCGGCGTCCAGGTGGAACGTCAGTGGCGTCACCGTGTCCGTCACGCCGTCGTCCTGGCCCACAGCGTGGGCACGGAAGGTCACCGTGAATGGCCCATCTCCGGGGATCATTTCGTTGTCGGCGACGAACTTAAGGGTCTTCTTGTCCTTGCCCTCGATCGAAGACGCGCCGGTCAGAGTCTTGCCGGCAGCGTTCTTCAGCGAGGCCTTCGTGACGACGACATCGTCCTCGTCGGCGCGCTGCAACGGCGCGTCGTAGGTCGCCATCAACAGAGTTGCGGAGCGACCCCACCCGCTGTCGACCGACGTCCCGAGCAGTGTCGGGGCTGGATTGGCGGCGGCGCTTGCGGGCAGGCAGGCGGCCGCGATCGCAACGAGGCTCCCCGTGAGCACGGCGCGAAGCCCCCGGCGCTTCGATGACGAACGCATCCGATTTCCTCCTCTTGATACATGCACGGGCCGAATAACCCGTATGAAAGGCTTAGTCCGACGTGCCCAGGTTTCGGTGAGCAGGGGCGGGATGCCTCCCGTCGAATGTTCGCATTGGTTCGAGTTTGCCGAATCCTCCGGAGGTGATTCCTGCCTCAAGTTCCTTCTGAAGGGGAAAACTGGTACAAAACGTCGATCGTCGGACGGAGGACATCAACGTGGCGTATACGGCTCTCTTGTTGGATTTCGGAGGGGTGTTGACTACTCCGATGGTCGATTCGTGGCTCGCGTTCTGCGCGCGTGAGGGGATCGACGTCGAGGCCTTCGTCAACGTCGTTGTGGGCGGGGTCAGCGACCCGAACTCGATGTTCGCGGCGGTCGAGATCGGACGGATCGAGTTGGTGGAGTTCGAGCGTCACCTTGCGGGACTGCTCAGCGAGGCGAGCGGACGCGCCATTCACCCCGAGAACCTGAAGGATCGTCTGATGGCTTCCTTGAAGCCCGATGAGCGGATGCTCGATGCGGTGCGTGCCGCCCGCGCCGCTGGATGCGCCACAGCACTGCTTTCGAACTCATGGGGACCCAACGGGTATCCGCGCGCGCAGCTTGACGACTTGTTCGACGCAGTTGTGATCTCGGCCGAGGTCGGGATGCGCAAGCCTGATCTCGAGATCTACCTCGCGACGGCGCGCGCCCTGGGGCGCGCGCCCCAGGAATGCGTGTTTGTCGACGATTTCGAGGGCAACGTCCGAGGTGCCGACGCCGCCGGGATGCGCGGAGTGTTGCACCATGACACCGCGGAGACGATCCCGGCGCTGGCGTCCCTGCTGGGTCTGTCCTTGGAATGAGCCTTCCCCCCTGACCGCGGGCAAATGGCCGGGTAGACTTGCGGGATCGTCGGGAGAGCCCGGCGTCAATTTTTTCTTGGAGTGAACGGATGAGCGATCTCACCAATCAGCAGCCGGAACTGTCGCGCGCGGCGTATGACCGTCTCGCCGCCGAACTCGAGGAGTTGCAGACCGTCGGCCGTAAAGACATGGCCGAGCGACTGCTGCGCGCGCGCGAACTCGGCGACCTGTCGGAGAACGCCGAGTATCACGAGACGAAGAACCAACAGGGCATGATGGAGGCGCGGATTCGCAAGATCGAACACGTGCTGAAGAGCGCGATCATCGTGGAAGTTCCGCGAGTGACCGACCACGCTGTGGCCGGATCTCTCGTTACGCTGCAGCCGCTGGACGAATCCGACGCCGAACCGGAGGTGTACCTGCTTGCCTCGTCGGCGGAGGAGCGGGCACGGACGGCGCGCACGGTGACGATGGCTTCGCCGTTGGGGAAGGTAGTGCTCGGCAAGAGCGTCGGGGACAAGATCGTCTACGAAGCCCCGGGCGGCACGTTCTCGTATCAACTGATCAAGGTCGAGCCCTGGGACGGCCAGGCATGAGGAGGAATGCGTGACGCAGTACGCGACGCTTGTGACAACGAAGGGCAACATCCGTGTGCGTCTGCTTCCGGATCATGCGCCCAAGACCGTAGAGAACTTCGTCGGGTTGGCTACCGGCGCGCGCCCGTGGCGCGATCCGCGTACGGGGCAGGAAAGCACCGAGTCGTTGTACTCGGGGACGATATTCCACCGCGTGATTCCTGAATTCATGATCCAGGGCGGCGATCCGCTCGGCACCGGCACCGGCGGTCCCGGATACCAGTTCGAGGACGAGGTGTCCGGTGGCCCGGGTTTCACGAAGCCCGGGTATCTCGCGATGGCGAACTCAGGCCCGAACACAAACGGTTCGCAGTTCTTCATCACCGAAGCACCGACGACGTGGCTTACCGGCAAGCACACGATCTTCGGTGAGGTCGTCGAGGGCATGGAAGTCGTCAACGCGATAGCGCGGGTTGCGCGCGACGGACGCGACCGCCCGAAAGAAGACGTCCTCATCGAGCGCCTCGAGATCAGCGAGTCGGAGTAGCCCGCGGCGTCTAGTGCGCCGGAACGCGATACGCAGGCAGCACTTCGGCGGCGATCGCTTCGACTTGCTTCAGACTCGGGATCAACGGCAGCAACACCAGCACGTCGAGTCCTGCCTGCTCGTACTCCTTGGCGGCCTGCGCCACGATCTCGGCCGGCCCATGGTGCACGAGTTCGCGCGGCGGACGGTGGAAGTTCCCGCGGTAGTAGCGCGTGAGTGCGCGTGTTGCTTGCTCCAGGGCGTCCGTCGGATCCTCTGCGATCGCCACATAGGCGATCCCCATGAGGCCGAACTGCTTGCGTCCCGCTTCGGCTGCAGCCGCGCGAATCGCCGGCGCGCGCGCCGCCATCGCCTCGGGCCCGGCCGCTCCGAACACGTACCCGTCGCCGATCGAGACCGCGCGCGCCACCGCGCGGTCGCTGCTGCCGCCGATCCAGATCGGCGGCAGCGGCTTCTGCATCGGCGCGGGTCCGGTGATGCCTTCCTCGGGTGTCGATCGCCTCGCCGCGCGCCACGTCTTCCGGATTTTGCGGACCTGACGTTCGAGCTTTGCTCCGCGTCCGGCAAAGCGGGCGCCGAACACCTTGAAGTCATCTTCGCGGCCGCCGACCGCGACGCCGAGGTCCAGACGCCCGCCCGACAGGCGGTCGATGACGGCGGACTGCTTTGCCACGAGCACTTCGTTGCGGTTGGGCAACTGAAGGATGGTGGTGGCCAGACGCACGCGCTCGGTGACCGCGGCGGCGGCGGCGAGGGACACGAGGGGATCCCAAGAGTCGTAGTTGGGTTGGTCCAATGTGCCGAACACATGAAATCCGGCGTGATCCGATACTCGGGCCCAGTCGAGGAACAAGCCTCGATTCACGTCGGGCGTCAACGTGTTCGGCAGTCCGATCCCGAGCTTCATCCGGATCCCCCTTTTTGTCCCGGTCGGCCCGTGTAGATTACGCGGCCCGCGGCGCGCGTGTCCCGAAGTCGCCGCCGACCCCCTCCGTCTTAGACGAAGACCCAGGTGTAGTGCCCGAGGAGATCCGCCACGTCCGAGTAGTTGTATGCCCGCAGCACATAACGCCCGCCCGGCGACACCGGGGCCTGTGCCCGTTCCTGACAGCCGATCGGGGCCAGGCTTTCCGGACCCAAGAGGTTGTCGCACGGCTCCGCGAGCGCGTTTGCTCCGCGGGCGAGTTCGCCGCCGTTGTGGCTGCCGTTGGACAGCATGCCGCAGATGAACGTATCCCAGTCGATCTGCGGGGACGTCTGCAGGATCAGGATTACCTTCTTGCCCGGTGGAGGGGTCGGCGCCTGTTCCGTCACGATGTCCACCCAGGATCCCGGCGGGAACGGGTTCTCGCAGGCTTTGTAGCCCAACTCGCTCGCCGGCGGATTGTAGGCGCAGATGTCGCCACCCATCCCCGGTCCGCACGGAATCGCTTGCGCGACGGGAAACGTGATGGGGTGTTCTCCAGGGTGCGCGGAGGCGGCCGGGAGACCGGGAAGGCCCGCCGCGACCGCGGCAGCGAGGAGGGTGGCCCAGAGAACTCGTTTCATAGCTCCTCCGCAGCCGAATCTACACGAAGACCCATGTGTACTTGGCCGGACAGTCAAAGGGGTCCGAGTAGTTGTAGGCGCGCAGCACGTACTGCTTCCCGGTTTCGACGGGAGCCATCGCCTCTTCTTCGCATCCGACCGGAATCGGGCTCTCGGGGCCCTGAAGGTTGTCGCAAGTCTCGGCGACGTCGTTGGCGCCCTGGTCCAGTTCTCCGCCGTTGTGGCTGCCGTCGGACAGCATGCCGCAGATGAACGTGTCCCAGTCGACTTGCGGGAACGCTTCAAGCTTCAACAGCACTTTTCTCTTGCCGTCAGGAACTTTCGGCGCGGGCTTCGTCACGACGTCCACATAGGATCCGGGCGGGAACGGGTTCTCGCAGGCCTTGTAGAGGTCTTCGGGGATGTTGTAGGCGCAGGCCGTCCCGCACGGAACGGTTCCGGCGAATGGGAAGACGAACTCCCCCGGTGCTTGGCCTGGTTCGGCGGCGCTTGCCGGAGTAATCGCCGGTGCGACCGCGACAAGACATGCCGTGATGACAATTGCAGCGAGCTTCTTGGATCTCATCGCGTGAATCCTCCCGGTTGGAGTGTTCCTCTTGTTTCGGCCAGGTCTGGACGGCTTCCTGCCGAATGTGGTGTCTTTCCCAAAGGATAAGTGCTGCATGTGGCACGAAGGGGAAAAAGGGATAGAAAGTGAAAGCGGGCCTGAGGGCCCGCTTTCATCCTTGGCGTTGCGTTACAGGAAGATCCAGGAGTACCTGGCAGGGCAGTCGGCGACGTCCATCCAGTTGTAGGCGCGCAGAACGTACTGCTTTCCGGGCTCGACCGGAGACATCGCCTTCTCCTTGCAGCCCACGGGGAGGAGACTCTCGGGTCCCTGCAGGTTGTCGCAAGGCTCGGCGAATGCGTTGGCTCCCCGAGCCATCTCCCCGCCGTTGTGACTGCCGTCGGACAACATGCCGCAGATGAATGTGTCCCAGTCGACCTGCGGGAAGGACTCAAGCTGCAGTATGACCTTCCGCTTGCCGTCAGGGATCTTCGGAGCAGGCTTGGTCACGATGTCCACGTAGGATCCGGGCGGGAACGGGTTCTCGCAGGCCTTGTAGAGGTTCTCGGGGATGTTGTAGGCGCAGATGTCGGCCACTCCGATAACCCCGACGCCGCATGGGATCGTTCCGGCGACAGGAAAGACGAAGTTCCCCGGCGGCGTGCCGACTTCGGCTGCTGGTGCGGGAGTGGCCGGGAACATGCCGATGAGGGCACCCATCAATGCGACGGCTGTGATCAACTTGCGCATGATCCCTCCGTGAATACGAAGACGCGAATGCTTGCGGTACTTCTTCGGCGTTTTGGGACTTGTTCCTGCCGCGATCTAGACGAATACCCATGAGTAGCGGCCGGGACAAGGGGCGACATCGGACCAGTTGTATGCGCGAAGCACGTAGCGCGCGCCCGGTGTGGCAGGCGTCATGGCTCGTTCCTCGCATCCGAGGGGGACGGGGCTCTCTGGCCCGAGGAGGTTGTCGCAGTTTCCCGGGATGAGGTTCACGCCGCGTGCAAGCTCGCCGCCGTTGTGGCTGCCGTTGGACAGCACTCCGCAGATAAACGTGTCCCAGTCGATCTGGGGGAAGGTCTCGAGAATCAAGATCACCTTTTTGCCGGCCGGCGGCGCGGGCGCTCTGTCGGTCAAGATGTCCACGTAGGAACCGGGGGGGAAGGGGTTCTCGCATGCCTTGAACCCTGCCTCGGTGGTCGCAGGCCAATAGGCGCAGGCGGGGCCGCAAGGGGTGGCGCCGTCGAACGTGACGGGTATCGGCGCCGGGGTATCGGCGCGCACCGGCTGTTGAGCGCCGAGAAACGTCGCGGCAACGGCCGCCGCAAGCAGAAGTTTGCGCATGTGTGTCCAGCCTCCTGTGTCGAGTCACCCGCATGCTGCTTGAGCTTCACAGGGGTTCCCCGTTGTCTGATCGATCTCCTGCCTATCGCGCTGTGTGGCGCCGGAACTGCGGCGCGGGGTAGCCTACGGCGACCGTGTGTCCGATCGAATTGAGAGACTTCGAATGACTCGTCGAATCATCTTCCCAGCCCTGTTCGTTGCGCTTGGCCTAGTGGTGTCCGCGTGTGGGTTCTTGAAGGACGCCCCACCATTCACCGCGACGATCTCCTACAACTCCGGCGTCGGCGGAGCCGTCGTGGTGTCACCGGCGACGTTCGAGGCCGACGCGGCCTTCGGAGAAGTGCAGGTTGTGAACAACACCGACGTCAAGCGCGGGTTCGCCATCGACGATCTGGCCGTGTACGAGACCATAGCTTCCGGGCATTCCAAGCTGGTGGTCATCCAGGAAGCCAAGGACGGGAAGACGTACGAGTTCTATGACCAGTTGCATCCGGGCGCCATCAAGGGCCTGATGGTCGTCAAGTACGTTGCGGAAGGCGAGCGCTAAGCGCTGTCTTTGGACACCGGCCGGCTTAGACCCTGATCGGCCGCAACGAGATCGCTTCGGCGAGTAGCCGGCCGAAATCGATCGTTGTTCCTCCTGCCGTATCGGACTCAAGGGCGATCAGCACTTCCATGAACTGACCCGTGAACCAGATATCGATGATTTGGGAGTTCACGCGCGCCCGATAGACCAGGGTGTCGCCGATCTTCTCGGGCCGGCGCGACGTCCCGCCGATCTGTCCCGCGATCGTGCGGCGGAACTTCGGGTCGCCGGGGCGCGCGTCCGGGGTCAGGCGCGCAACTTGGAGCACGGCGCGCAGTTCTTTCCCGTCGCGCATCGCGAACACCATCGCGTTGCAGACGTAGGAGTTGCTTGCCGCCGCTTTCGCGATCTTGGATGTGGCTTTCGTGTCGACCGACACGGTGAGCCCGGCCAGGATCGGTGGTATCGGCAGCGTCTGGCGCGCGGCGAGATCCGCATCGGTGTTGCACGCGGCGTTGGCATTGGCGTTCCCGCCGCAAGCCGAGCCGGCCGCGACCAGGGCCGCGGACAGCGCGAGGATGCCGAGGCGGCGAGGAAGGGTCATCAGCACTTCCCGAGCACTTCCAGCGGCCCGCCGACCAGGTAGGGGACTTTGTCGTCGTGCCACTTGTACTCCCCGGGCGCAGCGTCAATCGTCCACGTCCACGACTTCCCCTGTGCGAGCATCGGGGACTTCCAAGGCCCGGGGCGGCCGCCGGATTCGTCGGCCGACCACGAGTGTTCGTAGGAGGGATCCTGGTTCGTGAAGGTAATCAGGTCTCCAACGCAGGCCCGCAATTCGCGCGGGAGGTAGCCCTCGTTCACGCTGCGCACCACGATGGTGAACTTGTTTGGTTCGCTCGTCGGAGTCACGGGGCGCGCGCTGGACTTCGTCGCCGTCGGCGTCGCTCTCTTCGTCGGGGACTTCGACGTGGTGGGTGCCGCCGAGGACGGCAGCGTGGTGCTTCCGCCGCTCACGCCGCTTCCGATGCTGTGGTCTTGGGCGCAGGCCGGCAGCGCAAGCGCCAGCGTCGCTACGAAGATGACTACTCGTTTCACGCTCTTCCCTTCGTCCGTCCGGACCGATGGATTACATCTTCGGATGTTCCAAGATACGAAGCTACGACACGTTCGTCGTTGAGCACGTCGTCCGGCGCTCCTCGCACGACGACCTCGCCGAGGTTCATGGCGAGCAGTTCGTCGGACACCGCCGAAATCAGCGGCATGTCGTGTTCGATGATGATCATGCTGCAGCCGGTCTCTATCCGGACTTGATTCAGCAGCGGGGCTAGGTTTTCGGCCTCGCGCTGTGCGAGTCCGGACGATGGCTCGTCCAGGAGCAGTACGCGCGGCTCGGCGGCGAGAACGCACGCGATGTCCACGATACGCCGCGTCCCGGTCGACACCTCGCCGACGAACTTGTCACGGTAGGCCTCCAATCCGAGGATCTCGATCAGCCGATCGACTTTGCGTCGAACGACGGTCTCGGACTGGCGTGCCTGCGGCAGCGACATGGCCTGGGCGACCATGCTGCGCACTTGAATCTGACGCTCGAACGCGATTGCGACCGTCTCGGACAGAGTCAGGGACGGGAAGAGCCTCGCGTCTTGGAATCTCCGGATCAGGCCGATCTTGGCGCGCTCGTCGGGCGGAAGCGGCGTGATGTCCTTGCCGTCGTAGATGATCTGTCCGCGGTCGGCGGGGTTGAACCCGGAGATGATCTCGAGCACGGTCGTCTTGCCGGCGCCGTTCGGCCCGATCAGGCCCAGCACTTCCTGCTCGCGAAGCGTGAAGCTCACGTCGTTTACCGCGGCGACGCCGCCGTATGTCTTGACCAGGCCGCGCACCTGGAGGATGTCGGCCCGTTCCTCGTCGCGCAGCTTGGTCGGCATTGCCGGACCCGCGTTGATCGTCAGTTGCGCGCCGCCCTTGAGGAATACCGCGCGCATGATGTCGGGGCGTCCCAGCAGATCCTCCGTCGGACCGTCGAAGCGAACCTCGCCCTTTTCCATGAAGATCGCGCGCTCGGCGATCGTGAGCGCGACGTTGACCGATTGCTCGACGACGATGATCGTCGTGCCGCGCGCGTGGATTCCGCGCACGATTTCCAGCAGTTGTCCCACGATCGCGGGGGACAGCCCCAAGGAGAGTTCGTCGATCATCAGCAGCTTCGGACGAGCAAGGAAGGCCTGGGAGAGCGTCAGCATCTGCTGCTCTCCGCCCGACAGTGATCCCGCCGTCTGATCGAGGCGTTCGCGAAGCACAGGGAAGAACTCGAAGATCTGCTCGACTTCCTGCGCGTGCTCGGGGTCCTGTCCGTGTAGCCAGCCGGCGAGCTGAAGGTTCTCGCGCACCGTCAGGCCGGGGAAGATGCCGCGTCCGCCGGGAGTCTGCGCAATGCCGTACCGAGCGGTCTCGTGCGGAGGGACGTGTGTGATGTCGCGACCGTCGAACACGATCGCGCCGCCCGTCGCTTCCTGAGTTCCTGAGATCGCGCGCAGCAGTGTGGACTTGCCGGCGCCGTTGGTTCCCAGCAGCGCGATCAGCTCGCCCTCCTGGATGTCCAGGTCGACGCCGAACAGCACTTGCACCGAGTCGTAGTGCACGTCCACGCCGCGCAGGACCAGCAACTTCGCGCGCCCTTCCGACTTCGCGCGCCGCCATTCCTCGGCGGCCATTGCTCCCGCGGTAGCCGAGCGGATGTCGAACTCAACGAATGGTCCGGCCGAGATCTGCAGAACGGCCCCGATCAGATAGAACGGAATGAAGAACAACAGGCCTGAGCGGAAGCCGTACTTTCCTGCAATGCCGCCGATAAGCGGAAAGACGAAGAAGACCGGCAAGCTCCAGTAGGCGAGTGTCGAGAGTCCGAGGTTGCGGATTCGCGGAGGGATGACGAGCGAGCTGACCGCCGTCCAGGCCGGGGCGATAACAGCGTCGAAGGTGGTGAACAAGGCGGCGAAGAACAGCACGCCCCACGCGTTGGGGGACAGCACGATGCCGACTATGCAGATTGCGGTGGCGATGCCCGCGATGCCTCCGATCATCACGACGCGTCCCGGCGCGCGGCCGATGATTCGGTCGACGAGCGGACCGCCGATGATGAGTCCGATGAGCGCGCACGTGGCCAGGATCGCTCCGAAGATCCCGCGTTGCAGGAGTCCGACGCCGTGGGTGCGCGCGAGAAAGAAGGGGAAGAAGATCGCGAAGCCAAGCGACGCGACACCGTTGAATGGGATCGAGTAAGAGATGCGGCGCAGGGTCCGAACGCCCCAGGTCGCGCGGAACGCTTCGCCGATGGAGGGCGGCTCCTGCTGGCGGCGCGCGGTTTCCTCGTCGGCTCCCCACGCGCGCCGCTCCTGATACCCACGAATGGGCTCGGGCATCCGGAAGAACCAAAGTCCGATGAGTGTGCCGGCGACGCCGGCGATGATGAACGGGACTCGCCATCCGAACGCGGATCCCAGAATCCCAACGAGCAGCGGGGCGAGAATCGCGCCGAGTTGCCGGCCGGCCGCCCGGAAGGCAAACGACTGGCCGCGGTATTCCTGCGGGACGTAGTCGGAGATGAGGCTGAATCCCACCGCTTCCGGACCAACGTCGCCGATGCTCGACAGTGAGCGCGACGCGTACATCACGCCCTTGTTCGGAGCCAGGCCGACGAAGAGAACTCCCAACGAGTTCACGACGGATCCGATCGCGTAGATCGTCACGCGTCGCGCGCGGTCTCCCAGGTACCCCAGCGGAACCGAGATCAGCGTACCGATCAGTCCGATCCACTTGGCCAGCTCGAGAATCGAGGACAGGTTCAGCTTGAATGTGCGCTGGATCTCGGGCAATGCAAGGTTCGACGCTGTGCCGGCGAAGATCCCGACGATGCCCATCAACATGATCAGCACGAGTGGCTTCTTGCCGTACGAGCTTCGCAGGTTGCTGGGACGCAACCCCTCCCGCATGAGCGTCGCGATCTTGACCAGCGGGTTGCCGATGAGCTGCGCGCGTTCGGCTTTGGCCGCGTGCGTCCCGGGCATGTGGGTCTCGATTTCGACGGTGGGCAGGTCGGCGACCGGCAGCGCCGGGGAGTCCGGCTCGCCGGTCGCGGGTGGCGCGTCGATCTGCGCGCCCTGAACGGGGCGCGGCTCGTCAGTCGGGCGCGTCATGCCTTAGCTCCTCCGAAGATCCTCGACCGCAAGCTGTATCGCTGGTCGGGCTTGAGCACCGCGAGCCCTTGGGTCTGCGACGCCGGGGCGAGCGGAGCAAGTCGCTTCTCCCACGCTTCCGGGCTGTAGTCCGCGAAAAGGCTGGGAACGATGATGTGCCGGCGCATCGCAACGACCCGCAGCACTGCGTCGCGCAGGCCGAACACCACCTGTGTCAGTCCGCCGGGGATCGCCATGAGCACGATCAACCCCGTGACGCCGGTCACCAGCGAGACCAGCGCGGGGAACAGCAGCGCGCCGCCGATGAAGAAGAGCGCGCCGAGCAGCGCGCCGGCCAGCGATGACACTCCGCCGATGACGACGAGAATGAAGATCTGGATGCTTGCCCCCACTGCGAAGGTCGACCTGTCCATCCCCATGGTCTGATGAACCAGCAGTGCGCCGGCGAGCGCCGCGATGAACCCGGAGATGGCGAACGCGGTAAGGCGTGTGCGCACGACGTCGATCCCGAACGACTGCACGCCGGGCTCGTTGTCTCGCAGAGCGATCAACACGCGTCCACCCCTGCTCTTTCGCAGAGCCATTATCCCGGCCGCCACGAGCAGGAAGAGCAGCATCGACAGGTAGTACATGGACCTGCTGTCGGTGAAGTCCAAGAAGAACATTCGGGGAGGCTTGATGTTGTTCGACGGAAGCCAGCGTCCCAAGTAGCTCTCATCGAACAAGAACAACGGCAGCACGATCGCGATCGCAAGCGTCGTCACCGCGAGGAACAGACCTCGGATGCGAAGCGCGGGAATCCCGATGATCAGCGAGACCGCCGCACCCGCGAGCCCCGCAAGCGGCAGCGCGAGCAGGAACGGGATGTGCCAGTGCGCCGTCATGTTTCCGCCGAGAAACGCTCCCACGGCAACGATCGCGTACTGCCCGAGACTGATCTGGCCCGACCATCCGGTGAGAACCACGAGCGAAGTTGCGACGATGGCCGTCGTCCATATCTGCTGAAGCGTGTTGATCGTCTGCAAGCCGGTTATCCACGGCAGGCCGAGCGCAATCAAGATGCCGACGGCCATGATCGCAATCCGCGAGACCGCGATCGGGCGCAGCGACAGCATCTCTCGTGGTGTCGGGCGCACCTCTTTCACGGCTTTCCAACTGGTGCCCTGGTCCGCGCGCACTTCGATGCGCTTACGCTGCGCCAGCAGTCCGACGAGCACGACGACCAGCAACGCCAGTGGGATCAGGGCTGAGTCTCCGGACGAGAAGATGATCGAGTTCTGCAGGACGAGCATCCCAACCGCGGCGAAGAATGCGACCGGCATACTCGCCAGTCGTCCGAGTACCGCGGCGGCCAGGGGAAGCAGCAGATCTGTTTGGTTTGCCACCGCACCGGGGGAGTACGGGACGACCGCCATGACGGAAACCGCCCCGACGCTGGCCACGAGTCCCACGAGGGTCCAGACTCCCACTTGCAGCATCTTGACGTTGATCCCCAGCAGCGACGCCCGGTCGGAGTTCTCGGCCGAAGCGCGGATGGCGGTGCCGACGCGGGTCTTGCGGAAGAACACGGCTAGACCCACCGAGATGCTAAGGAGTAGCACTAGACCGATGACGTGCGCGACGCGGAACGGGATCGCGTCGATTTCAAACAGTTTCCGGCTCCAGATCGACGAATCCGCCAAGGGGACGGACTTGATTGTGGTGATCTCGCCTTCCTTCTTGAAGGCGGACCCGACCTGGCTCTGGACGTTGGCCACCAGTCCGGACACGAAGATGGTCACCACAGTCATGACCAGCCGGGGGTGACGGAAGAACAATGTGCTCGCGATGATCCCGACGACCGCCGCCAGCACGACACCGGCGGCGACGCCCGTCAGCATCGCTATCGGGTAGGGGAGGATCTTGCGCGTGTACAACTCGTAGAACAACTGCGCAGCCAGTCCGCCCATGGCGAGTTGTGCGAAGTTGATCACGCGCACCGTTCGGTAGATGAGTACCAGCGACGCCGCAACCAGGCCGACCGATAGCGCGGGGAACAGGGTTTGGAGCAGCACGCCGATGGGAACACCCATGATGCCCAGCGAGAGCACCAAGATGCCGGCCGTGCACCCGATGCCGGCGAGCAGCGTCTTTTGCTTTGCGCGAACGGCTTCGCTCACAGATACGCACCCGGGTCGAGCTTCATGAGGTTGGAGGCGAAGTTCCCGTTGGCGAGATCGCCGGTGAGGATGAAGTCATCCTTGACTGGCCAGCCGCCGTAGGCGGTGTCAAGCCAGAACGTGCCGATCATCTCGATGTTGAAGTCGCCCGCGATCTTGAGATCCCAGTTGACCTTCCATGCCTGCGCGAGGTCCGCGCAGACTTCGATGATCTCGCGCGCGCCGATGTCTACTCGCGACGTCATGGTGTTCGCGGACGGCTGGTAGATCGTCCCGGGGGCCGCCGGGTTCGAGATGCCCGTATCCCGCTTCGACGCGACGTCGGGCCCCGAGGCCGTCTGGCTGGTCCCGACCTCGATCGGGAAGGCCAGCAGCTTCAGTGGCGACGCTGGAATGAACGTCGCGGGGGCGTCCTCGCTCTTCTTCTGAGGGATGTCCACGCGCTTCAGGAAGAGGCCGGGGAGTTGCTGTTCCTCGGTGGTCGGGCGAACCTCGAAGTGCAGCACGACCCCGTCGAACTCGCTCTTGATCGAGTACGAGAACCCTTCGGGCTCTTCTGCTGTGCTGCTGATGGTCTTGTATGCGGTGACGCCTTCGCGCGCGGCTTCGCCCTCGAGGCCGCCGTCGAAGTTGAACAAGTAGGTTCCTTCTTGGGGGCGCTGCTTGCTGGAGATGTCCGGCGTTGAGGTGTCGCGTGCCGCGATCGCCGTCGTGACGCCGCACAGCGGTCCCGCGGGAACCGACGGAGGCACCGGGACCGGCACATAGGGCGGAGGCGGCAGGTAGCGGGGTAGCGGCGGCAAGGGCGGCAACGGGGGCCGCGAGGGTGCGGCAACGGCCTTCGCCCCGAAGGTGAGGTCGATGGGGACCTGCTTTATGGCGACTTCGGACTGGACGCGGAAACTCGAGCAGCTCGTCCCGAGAAGGGCGAGCAGCGCGATAGTCGTCGCGGTTCTACGCGGGTTCGATCGCGTCATCGAAGGTCTCCTTCGCAGCACGCCGAGGCATGCGTGGCAGGTGGCTATGCAGCTGTTTCCAGCTGAACTTCTCAAGCGGCGGAGACAGAAGCTCCGGCGCGTAGGGGTTGCGCAGGGACAGTCGCGAAATCAGTGCGATTCCCCGGATGGTGAAAGGCTGAGCCTCGAAGAGGCGGCGTCGCAGCGAGCGGCTCAGTTCTTCTGCTGCGAAGACGTCGTCGTCGGTGAGCGTCTTGCGCATGTCGCCCCACAGCGCGCGCGAGACCAGCCAAGCCAACTCGCGGTGCTCGTCGTCGGGGACGACCTTCTCGACGTAAGCCAGCGGTGTCGCGTAGGGGTCGCCGACGCCGAGGTCCGTAGCACCGTCGCGGAAGTCGGCGTAGGAAACGGCAATGCGCTCGGCGCGTCCGACGGATGCAGCCCACAGCCGCCGGCGGGACCGGCGTCTGGACTTGTAGGCGACCGGCCACAACAGCCACACGAGGCCGATGGTGATCAAGAATGGAGTCACCATCAGCAGCACGATCTGAATCTGCTTGAACAGGAAGTTCTTCGGCTGTACCCGCAGCGGAATGAACAACTGCACGGCGATCTCGTCCCCGGGCAGGACGTTCGCGTCGATGGTCTGGTCGCCGGAGCCGAGACGCTGCTTGGCTTTCTTGGGCAGTCCGGTGATCGGCAGCCATCCGCTTCCGCGGAAGTAGACCTCCAGCCACGCTGCGCCGTGCTTCGGCCGGTACTCGATCGTGCTGCCGACCTTCTCTCCGCGGTCGAATCCGTAGCCGATGCGCGCGGGGATCCCGGCCCAGCGGGCGAGCACCGCTTGCGCGGCGACGATTTCGAACGGGGAGGCTTCCTTGGAGCCGGCCAGCATGTCTTGGATCTTGGCCGGAGGGACGGGTGCGGGCACGCCCTGTCCCGATGCCGTCACCGTGTCCAACAGCGCTTGGCGGAGGAAGTCGAGTCGGTCCCACAAGTTGGTTGTTTGCGCATCCGCCTTTGCCAGAAGGTCGCGTACGGCTGCCGGGGGTTCCTGGTGCGCGGTGTCGGTGAACTCCCGCAGCAGTTCGGCGTCGGGGGCGCCGGCCTCACGCAATGTGCTCTCGGTCGGCAGCAGAGCGAAGACCGCGTCGTAGCCCAGGCCCAGGTCGACCTGCCCTTCTGCGACTCGAACGGTCTGGGTTCGCGCGTCCACGACCAAGGCTGGTCCGCGTTCCACGACGATTCCGTACATCCGTGCAGGAAGCGGAATCACAGTGCCTTCCAGACCCTCGATCGTGACGTGCGCGCGCACTTGGTTCGGAACGGGGTTTCCGAACACGTCACCGAGGAGTCCGCTCTTGGGCGCCGGCTTGAACGTCGACGCCGAGTACGGAGGCAGCCGCCAGTTCTCACCGTCGAACACGTCCAGAACACCCGCGCGCCACGGACCGGTGAACTCCGACTGGTTCGTGAACAGCACGCGGTCCTTGACGCCCGAAAGCGGGACGGCGCGCGGCAGTTGCGCGCGCTGCGTCGGGTCGATGCGCGGAGTCGGGAACAAAATGTTGAGTTGGCTGGCCGCAGCCAGCGCGACGATCAGCACGATCACCAGAGGCGCCGCGCGCGCCGCGCGCTTGAGTTCGTATGCGGTGGAGACGCCTTCGCCCTCTCCGCGGTCTGCCCGGTAGATGACGGTGAGGCCCACGACGAAGCCGACGAAGGCGATGATGCCGGAAGGGATCTGCGCTTCGCTCGGTTGAGCGATTGCCGAGAAGGCGATGACTGGGATCGGGACCAGAATCCCCACGGCGGCCTTGCGATTGACGACGCCGATCCAGGCCGCGAGGTACCCGATCATCCCCATCGTCCAGGGCAGGATCGCGCGCCACCCCAGGTCGAATGGGGCCGGAGGACGGCGAAGTCGAGCGTTCTTGGCAGCCTCTCCGACGACCTCGCCTAAACGGCTGACTGCGCCGATGTCGCCGACGGCCAGCAAGATCATGCCGGCGAGCAGGATTCCGCCGAAGGACATGGCCTGCACGAGCGAAACGCGCTTGGTTGCGCTGGCGGCCCAAACAGCCATCGCGACGCCGACGATGCCGCCGATGGCGGCGTAGATGCGGGGGGAATACCCAACGAACATCCCGCCGACGAGGAACGAGCATGCGAGTGTCGTCGCGAGCGCTCCGATCGCGGGACGAAGAAGTTCTTCCCGCGTGATCGGTCGAACCAGCGATTCGAAGCCCGGCGCAGGGGTTTCGGAGACGACGCCAGGTGTGGCTGTCGGCGCATCCACTAGGGGAGCCGGCGCGAGTGGGTCTTCGAGGACGGTGCTCACCGGCGACTCCCGGCTCCGACCTGGGTGTACAGCGCGCCGGCGATCGACTGCCCGGGCCGCATCTCGACGACCTGGCACCCAAGGGCCGTCGCTGTGTTCAACGTCTCCGAGGAGTGCTCGTCCCACATCAGCGCGACGACCAGCACCGAGACACCCTTGTTCAGCAGCAACCGCAACTGGGCGGCCTCTTCCGGCTTGAGCCGCGGGGTGATCAGCACGTTGTGAGCGTCGCGGCGAGGGTCGGTCGCCAGGCGCATGATCGCCTTAGAGATCGGATGCTTGCCCATCTCCAGGCGCGCGCACGCGTCCAGCATCTGCATTGGGGCGCCGGGACCGCGAAGCTTGCGCGTGAGAGGCCCGTCGTTCGTCTCGATCGAGACCGCGTAGCCTTCGGTGAGGTGCTTGACGGCGAGCGACGCCGCGACACGAACTCCGGCTTCGAACGACTCGGACGGCTCGTCCTTGGAGTGGTACTGGCGTCCGGTATCGAGGATGACTGTGATCTGGTCGGTGATTCCTTGCTCGGCCTCGCGGACCATTAAAACGCCGGTCTTGGCGAACGCGCGCCACACGATGCGCCGCAAATCGTCACCCGGCGCGTACTCGCGCATTCCGTAGAACTCCAACCCTGAAGGCCATGGCTTGGATACCGGCGGCCGGATCGGCGGGTCTTCGAATTGTCGCGTGAGCGGCCGGTCGCTGACGTTCTCGATGTTCGGGTGGATCAGCAGTTCGAACTCCGGCACCAGCACCATCTCGCGCTGCGTGAGCCCGATCGGGTCACCCCAGCGGGCGATGAGCGGCCCGAGGGTGTAGGCGCCGCGGCGCTTGCAGAACAAACGGTAGGAGTGCTGGATGTCCTCACCGGAGTGCAGCGTTGCGATGGGAAGCTGCACCGGAGTGCCGAGCCGTTCGGGGATCTGCTCTTCCAGTACCACCGTGGACAGGCGACGCTTGGCATGCAAGGTTAGGTCGACGCCCAGGATTTCGCCTTCGCGCGCGCGCGCGCGAACTTCGGAGCGCGCGCCGGTGAGCGGCAGGGATCGCTTGCCGGTGAAGTACGTGACGAGGATCAGCAGCGCGGCGCCGTAGGCGAACAAGTACAGCGTTTTGCCCGCCACGATGAACCCGAGGAGCCACAGGCCCACGGCCATCGCGATACCCAGCAGGCCGATCGGTGTGATGCCGATCTTGCGCTGCAGGCGCAGCAGTTTCGGCCGAAACCTGCGAACGTCGGTTGCGCGCGTGAAGGCTGCCCCCGCGCGCGACGCGAGTTCCCGAAGCCCGTCCACCGCTAGAGCTTCACCGCCGCCTTCTTGACCGCCGCGCGGCCGTCGCCGCCGGCCTTGATGTCACCCATCAGTGGGGCCTTCACTCGGCCTACGACGCGCTCCAGGATTGCCTCGACGGTCTCACCGCGAAGGATGGCATCCGGAGCAAGGATGAGACGGTGCGCCATGACCGGGAACAGCACGTGGCGCACGTCGTCGGGATACACGTCCGAGCGTCCGTCGGACGCGGCGAGCACCCGCGCCGTGCGCAGGAGGTTGATCGGCGCGCGCGGCGAGGCGCCGAGCGTAAGGCCGGATTCCTGGCGGGTCGCTTGGGCGAGGTCGACGATGTAGTAGCCGACCGCATCCGAGACGTCTACCGCGTCCTGCGCGTACGCGATCATGTCGCTTACGGTATCGGTGTCGATCACAGAGCCCAGCGAGTCAACGGCCAACTCCTTGGAGTTGGCGAACATGATCGTGCGTTCCGCTTCGCGGTCCGGGTAGCCCATGCGCAGCTTGAACATGAAGCGGTCGAGCTGCGCCTCGGGGAGCGGGAACGTCCCGGCCAGCTCGACGGGGTTCTGAGTTGCCAGGACCAAGAAGGGGCGCGGGAGGTTGCGCACGACGCCGTCGCCGGTCACGCGGCGCTCCGCCATCGCCTCGAGCAGCGCCGACTGGGTCTTAGGGGTGGCGCGGTTGATCTCGTCGGACAGCAGGATGTTGGCGAAGATCGGGCCCGGGTGGAAGATGAACTTCTTCTTCTCCTGGTCGTAGACGGCCGAGCCCGTGATGTCGCCCGGGAGCATGTCCGGCGTGCACTGGATCCGGCTGGCGATGGCGTTCAGCGACTGCGCCAGCGCGCGCGCGAGCACCGTCTTACCGACGCCGGGAACGTCCTCGAACAGGATGTGGCCTTCGGACAGCATGGCCACCAGAGCCAGGCGAATGACGTCGTCCTTGCCCTTGACGACGGTCGCCGCGTTTGCGATGACCGCCTCAAAGATCTTCTGGTAGTCCTTGGGGTTCAGCGACGCTCTGCGGGAGGTCGCCCTGCGGGTGGGTGTCGTGGTTGCCATCCTGTCGAGTGTCCTTTCCTCACCACGGGGAAGCCGGGGGAGTCATCCGGGAGACGGCGCGCGCACCGGCGAGGGCGGGTGCGGCAAGAAAAACAAGCGCCGGCCGAAAACGGCCGGGGCGGCAGCGTGGGCGAAGCGTGATCATTTTCGGTAATTGACCTTATTGACGCTCTTGGCTCACAGGGTGATGCAGAAGGCTTTTGGCCGACTGACTAGGGAAAAGCGAACCCGAAAACTGCTCCGCAGGGCGCCACATCAAGATACCGTATTCGCCGCTCGGGTCGCCAATCCTTGAGCCATTGTGAGCGAACCTGCCGCTTTGCCCGGGGAGACCGGGCTACGGGGCGTTGCGAACTTCGACCGGGCCGAAGGCTTCGGCCTGCGCTCGGATCGCTCCGGCGTCGCCGACGAGAACCGTCAGCAGTTTGCCTGGACCCAGGTATTTCCTGCTGATTTCCAGGATTTGGTGGGTGGTTATCCGCTGGAGCGCAGGCTGGAACGTGCGGAGGTAGTCGAGACTCAAGCCGCACGAGATCAAGGTGTCGACGTAGCCGGCCAGGCCGGCTTGCGTCTGGATCGAGAGCGATGTGACTCCGGCGAGGTATCGGCGCGCGGCGTCGAGTTCGTCGGGATCAACCTCGAGCGCGGCCATGCGGCCGAGTTCGTAGCGGATCTCCAGCAGTGCCGCAGCGGTTACCTCGGTGCCGACGTCGGCACCTACCACCAGCGCCGACGCGCCCCGACGGTGGTCTACCGCGCTGCCGGGGGAGTACGTGTAGCCCTTGGTCTCGCGGATGTTGGTGACCAGGCGGGAGCTGAAGTACCCGCCGAAAACCAGGTTTGCCAGCGTGAGGGCGAAGTAGTCCTTGTGCCCCCGCGGGAGCGCCGCCCCCGCGAGCCGGATGTTCGTCTGGACTGCTCCTGGGCGATCTACCAGCAAGATCGACTCGGGAGCAGACATCGTTGGCGCCGGCGTGGCTCCGGTGACGGGCCGGCCCTTCCAGCCGCGGAAGGCCTCGGCTGCCGCCTCGACGGCTTGCTCGGGGCGGATGTCGCCTACGAGTACCAGGGTGCTGCCGCGCGGCAGCACCCGCTCGGCGTGGAAGCGGCGTATCTGCGCCGGGCCGGTGCGAGCGATCGTCTCCGGAGCCGGCATGGGTCTTCCGTAGCCGTGCCGCCCGAAGAGCTGCGCGCGCCAGGTCTCGCGCGCGATGACCGAAGGCTGGCTTCGTCCGATGATCAGTTCCTGGACGACCCTGTCCCGGGCGACATCCACCTCGTCCGCAGGGAAGGTCGGTGCCGTCACGACCTCGGCCATCAGATCCAACATCCGCTCGAGCGACGCTGAGAGGCAACCGACTGAAACGACGAGATCATCGGCGTCTGCCGCGGCTTCGAGGCCGGCGCCTAGCCCCTGGAGTTCCTGCGCGATGTCCACACTGGACCGGCTGCGGGTTCCTGTGAGGATCGTCTCCGGAAGCATCCAGGCCCGGGCCGCCTGCCCGCCGTCGTGGATCAGGCCCGCCGGCATACGTAGCCGAATCTCCACGCGGGGGACTGTCGGGCGCCGAATCGCCAGGACGCGAAGGCCGTTGCGCAGCTTGCGCTCGGCTGCCGTCGGAACCCGAATCGGGCGCGCGGGCCCGACCGAAGGCACGTGGGAGGGTAGCGGCTTCATCCGGCGGCCCCGGGTAGGAGTTCGAGCACGGCTCGGTTGTCGGACGTGAGCCACTGGGCGGCTACCTTGGCGACGTCCTCGGGTTGGATTCGCGTGAGGATGCCCGGCAGTTCGTTCAGCAGTTCCGCCCGGCCGCGCTGCTGCTCGAGCGCGGCGAGGAGCATGCCGCGCTGCATGAGGCTGTCGACTCCTCCGAGGTAGTCGGCGAGGTACGCGTTGCGGAAGCGGTCCAGCTCGGCTGCGTCCACACCCTCGGCGATCCGCTCGATCTCTTCATCGATCGCGCGCAGGATGCGATCCGGTCCCTGGCCGTCGGGGTAGAAGACCTGCACTTGCAGCATCGAGGGGTCGCGCACCTCGAAGGTGCCTGCGACCAGCCCGACATCGCCGTCAACGTGGCTGGCGATTCGGTCGGTCTTGAGCAGCCGCTGGTGAAGTCGGGACGCCTCGCCGCCGGTCAACAACTGACAGCACAGGACGGTCGCCGCGTACTCGTCGAACGCGCGGATGGGGTCGGGAATCCGATACCCGATTGCCAGCGCGGGCTGAGGAGCGTGGGGATCCCGTCGGGCGTCGCGGCGTTCCCTGCCGGGCAGCGGCTCGCGCGCGTCCACGGTGGGTGGGACCTCGCGCGCGGCGATACCTCCGAAGTGCCGTTCGACGTGCTGCATGGCCTCCGTCACGTCGAAGTCACCGGCGACTGTCAGAACGCAGTTGCCTGGCGCGTAGTACCGGTCAAAGAACTCGGCCACCTCTTCGATGGTTGCCGCGTCCAGGTCGGCGAAGTCCCCGTAGGCGTCATGTGCGTTTGGGAACGTCTCGAAGAGCGTCATCGGTAGGTATAGCCAGGGGAAGCCGCCGTAAGGCTGGTTGTGAACGTTGACGCGGATCTCTTCCTTCACCACGTCGATCTGGTTTTGCAGGTTCTCCGGCGTCAGGCGGATCTCTCGCATCCGGTCGGCCTCGAGGAACAGTGCGACCTCTAGGGCATTCGACGGCATCAGCTCGAAATAATTGGTGAAGTCGTTTCTAGTGCTGCCGTTGTTGATTCCGCCGTTGCCCGTCGTCAGGCGGTCGTGAAGTCCCTTCTCCAGGGTTGCCGACCCCTGGAACATCAGGTGTTCGAATAAATGGGCAAACCCGGCGCGCCCTTGGGGTTCCGAGCGAAAACCAACGTCGTAGTAGGCGCCGACAAACACGGTAGGGGACGAGCGGTCGGGGGCCAGGACGACGCGAAGGCCGTTCGACAGCGTCGCGCGCTCGACGGCGATTGCCGTTGCGGGAGGTCGCGGCTGTCGTGGCACGAGGGCCAGAATACCTGTTTGTGCAGGGGTGTGGCCTTCCGTGCCTAGGTGAAATGGCTAGATCTACCGGTAGAACTCCGGCGCGAGTGCGGCGAAAGTAGACGCATGACGCACGGTGTTACCACCAAACGCGTTCTTATCATCGACGACCAGCCGGACATTCGCCTGATGTGCCGGGTGAACCTCGCATTGGAGGGGTTTGAGGTCGTGGAGGCCGGTGATGGCGAGACAGGGCTCGCTGCCGCGCGCCAAGGTGGGATCGACCTCATCTTGCTCGACGTGATGATGCCGGGTATCGACGGCTGGCAGGTGCTTGCGGAGTTGAAGTCGGATCCGGGAACGAACGCGATTCCCGTTGTTTTGCTGACCGCGCGAGTGACCCGTGAAGACGAGATCCGCGGCTGGAAGGCCGGCGCGGCCGACTATTTGCCCAAGCCGTTCAACCCCTCCGCGTTGACAAAGGTCGCCAGCCGAACGCTTCTCGTTTCAGACGAAGACGAGCGCCGTCGGCGCGCGCTCCAGAAGTTGAGCATCATCTGACCGGGCGGTGCCGACACGTGCTCTAGGGAACGCGCCGCGCGATGAGCGCGGTCGTCGGGACGGAGGGGAAATGACGCGACCCGACGGTGATCGAGAGCGATCCGCCGGCGAAGAGACTCGCCTTGCGCTTTTGGCCGCCATCGTCGATTCCTCCGACGACGCGATCATCAGCAAGGACCTGGACGGGATCATCACCAGTTGGAACCCGGCTGCCGAGAGGATGTACGGGTATACGGCCGACGAGATAGTTGGTAAGTCCGTCGCGCTGCTGAGGCGCGCGGACAGAGCCGACGAGATGGTGAACATCCTTAACCGGATCCGAACCGGCCATCGCATCGACCACTACGAGACCACAAGGGTCAGGAAGAACGGTAGTACGGTCGCCGTGTCGCTGACCGTGTCTCCTGTTCACGATTCAAGCGGCAGGATCACCGGCGCTTCGACCATCGCCCGCGACGTCACCGAACGCATGCGGGCCGAGGAGCACGTCCGCGCCGCCTCCCAGTACGCGCGAAGTTTGATTGAGGCCAGCCTCGACCCCCTCGTCACGATCAGCCCCGAAGGCAAGATCACCGACGTGAACGAGGCCACCGTCAAGGTGACCGGCGTCGAGCGGGAGAGCTTGATCGGTACCGACTTCTCCGACTACTTCACCGAGCCGGGCCAAGCTCGCGAGGGCTACCAGCGGGTCTTCGCCGAAGGGGCCGTCACCGACTACCCCCTGACCATTCGCCATCGCGACGGACAACTCACCGACGTGTTGTACAACGCCTCGGTCTACAAAGATGCCCAAGGCAGTGTGCTTGGAGTCTTCGCGGCCGCGCGCGACGTCACCGCGCAAAAGCAGGCCTCTCAGTACGCGCGAAGTTTGATCGAGGCCAGCCTCGACCCGCTCGTTACCATCAGCCCCGAAGGCAAGATCACCGACGTAAACGAAGCCACCGTCAAGGTGACCGGCGTCGAGCGGGAGAGCTTGATCGGGACCGACTTCTCCGACTACTTCACCGAGCCGAGCCAAGCTCGTGAGGGCTACCAGCGGGTCTTCGCCGAAGGGGCCGTCACCGACTACCCCCTGACCATTCGCCATCGCGACGGACAACTCACCGACGTGTTGTACAACGCCTCGGTCTACAAAGATGCCCAAGGCAGTG